>Ga0247812_10000469_pt1 | contig 26346 bp, 21 predicted proteins | sample UWRJL149409B1_FD_178011 | JGI IMG/M metagenome (GOLD analysis project Ga0247812, IMG submission 178011) | Plant litter microbial communities from Arlington Agricultural Research Station in Wisconsin, United States - UWRJ-L149-409B-1 | ecosystem: Environmental > Terrestrial > Plant litter >...
CGCAAATGCTCGAGCAAATCAGTGAATTGACGGTGTGCCAGGGCGCCGCTGACCCCATCAAGGGTCAACAGGCGACTGTTGCGACGCTCGGCCAAAGGGTGGCGAGCAATCAGCGAATCAGGGAGTTCGAAAGTAAAGTCAGCAACGCGCATGATGGGGTTCGTCTAGCAGGGGCCGGAAGTCTAGCCGAAATAGTGAAAATTCTCTATGTACATGATTGACCAACGGTAATCTCATCTCTATACTTCGCCGCCATTGAGCCCTGATGGCGGAATTGGTAGACGCGGCGGATTCAAAATCCGTTTTCGCAAGAAGTGGGAGTTCGAGTCTCCCTCGGGGCACCAAAATTAAGAAAGGTCTTGCTTTGCAAGGCCTTTTTTTTTCGCCTGCGATAAAGTGGCTGACACCCCACCGTCCCGTGTAGGAGCTGCCGAAGGCTGCGATTTTTTGATCTTTTGATCTTTTGATCTTTTGATCTTGCCGCTCTTCCCCGCCGCCCGCCGTGGCGGACCCATTCACAAGGATTCCCCCATGGAACTGCTGCTGGAAACTGTTGCTTTGTTCTGCATGAAGCTTGCGTATGAGACGGAAGATTCGAGTCCGATTCTGCGGGATGATTTGCTGATGAGTGATTATGAGCGGGAGGTTTTTGGGTTGTTGGTCCGCAGGGAGGATATTGGGACGATCCAGACGAAAGTGGATGAGTGCCTGACGCTAGCGCTGGATGCGCTCGGTGGTATTGATTCGGTCTTGGGGCGCGAGCTGCATAGGTTGGCGGGGGATTTCAATGCAGCGAGGACGATTGAGCAGCTTGATGCGCCGCTTATCGCGCTTAAGGGTTATCTGAAAGACATTCAATGAATGGAAGCGGTAGACATAACAAGTGGGTGCGCATGAAGGTAAACCACTTTGGTCGCCACTCCTGTCCAAGCCGGCATGATGTTGCACAAAAAATACTGATCGTTTGAACACAAGGTTGATCGGCGGCTTTGGGCTGTTTGCAACCCTTTGTGATAGGCAGCGATCGGCCACGTGCAGCCCTTTGCGACGGTCAACAATGGGTCAAAGGCGAGCATTAGCTACCATGCCTTAATCGTAACCAAAACATTGTTTTCACTATGATATTTCAGCTCAAAAACTGACTTAACTCGATCGACGTAGCGCTACAAGCGGAACACCTGTCAATAGCGCCTCAGAAATATTTATCAAGTCACCTTGATAATCTTAAAAAACAAAACTAAACAATATTGGTGCGCAGATATTTGTTAGCGCAAGCTGTAAAGCTAAACAGGCGAAAAGACAAGATCGTTATTATTTGTTTCACAAACGTTACAGAGTTGGAGCAAGAGCATAGAGCGTCCCATGCAAGGGAGAGAAAATGGAAAGCGCAACGCAAAAAATTGAACCGTCAAGTTTCATCGGATCGGTTGGATTTATTGAGCTTAGGCCAAATCTTCTTGAGGCCGCTGACCGCCTTGTTTGCTGTCCGAATCTCGTAGTCGCATTCCCGACGCCTAGCTTTCACTGGTGGATTCCGAACAGCTCAAAGTCTGAAGTATTTAAGACACTCGGACCTGCCTATCAAACCGGACGACTTCTGGGTGAAATTCTATCAAAGCGAGGTTTCCCTCAAGCAATAGTTGCCACTGTTATATCTAGTGCGCGAGCGCTTCAAGTTATCGGAGCATCACGCCTATGTCTTCTTCAATTCGCAGTAATTAAGGCTAACTCCACCCAAGTAACTGACGACAATATATTTTCGCTACACCGGGATTACGACATAAGCAACCCAGGCTGGATGATTACTCGGCTTGTGCAGGTTATCGTCGGCGCTCCTACAATCTGGTGTAAAAAAGAGGGGGAGCAGACTGCTTTATTTACACTACCAACCCCTCACGCTGTAATTTTTAATTCAAGTTTTCGCCGCGGCCCTCTTCATACTTCTCCGCTGCTGGAATCCTATCGCGTAATACTTATAGGAACTCTTTTTCCTCGGAGTTACAATTGAACGCTTTATTTCTAGGTGGTAGCTTTACAGCGGCCGGGAATCTGCCAACAGCATTTAAGAAAATGTACGAACTTGCTTATGGTGGCGAGTGCACAGTCAGCTCCCACACATTTAGTCAGGCGAAATTGTGCGAGCATTTCATATCGAAAGAATCAAGAGAACTCCTAACTTCCAGAAATTGGAATACCGTGATTCTTCAAGAGCAAAGTAAACTCCCCATTGATAATCCGAAAGAAGCTCTGAAAGCTATCACCCACTGGAAGGAAATTATACCCAGCAATACGTTTTTGATACTTATGATGACATGGCGTCGCAAAGAGGATTTTGCTGATAGTGACCGTTGGGCAAGGCAACTTAATTTTTTTAAGAAAGCCCGCTCACTCGGAGTGTACGTCTCCCCTGTCGGTCTTGCTTGGGAGATTTATAGAGGAGCGTTCCCTCACCATGAGTTAATGGAAGCTAGTTCAAGCCACTCCAGTCCAAAAGGTGCAGAACTTTCTGCTACTTGCCTCATCGAGTCGCTATCAAGATTAGCAGCGAGACGCGATAAATGGCAAAACCATATACTCGAAATGTATATCTCCGCAGTCGCGGCACATGAACTTTTCGTGGAGTCTGACAATGTTATTACTTGAGCGTGCTTTAGAGAGTTCCGCCTCATTCTGGGCTATAGAATATGCAATTGGAAAACTGTATTTTGAAGTCCTCAGCGAACAAAGAGCTTCATCTACTGAGCAGCAATGGCTCAGGCTCCAGATATGGAAAGAGTGGTACGGAAGCGGTGTTTACGGAGGACCTGGGACAACGGTAACGGGTATGATTGGGGAGGCCACGTCACGGCTTGTACCACTGAACCCGCTTCGTGATTATGAATTGTTGCGTGAAAATTTTGCCTATCTAACATTTGCCCAAGAAGAACTGTCACATTATATAGGCCTGCTGGAAATTTACATATCGAAATTTGGAGCAGACTTCTGTGAGAAATTAGAGGACTGGGGAGAAATACCAGCCGGCCGAAATCTAACCAAACATAGAGAAGCCCTGCGGCATCAAGAGCTAGGAGAAGTGGTAATTCGTTTGTCTGAAGGAGGAGGGTTGGGCCTTTTCTATGGAATGAAGAGGGCCCTCACTGGAAGAGCGCTTAGCGCCTTCGATTCAAAACTTTTGAAAGTTGTGCAGCGAATACTAAATGATGAGGAGGTGCACTTATCTGACAATATAAAATTCGCCAAATCCATACTAACAAGAGAGGAAGAATATAATTACGTATCAGAAACTCTCGCTGAAATCTCAAATCAGAAGTTAAAAGAACGAGAGGAACAATTCAGCATCTCGCGCGACTCAATTAGCCAGAATTACTTGGCGACTGCAACGCACGAGTACCTCAATGATTACTACTTTCCACTTATCAACATAGCGAAAGGATAGATAACATGAAAAATTTAATTCACCTTGAAGCACCATCTCATCCGACTAAAGGTCGTGTTCAGAATGTGGTAACTCGCACGATCATCTGCTCTGATATTGTTGGCGCCAAAACGCTTTATGAAAATCTTACAGGCCCAAAATATGCTGCAACTCTTGATCAACATATTGATTTGGTATCAAGCTGCGCCGCTGAGATTTCTGCCGAATTCATAGATGTAGATGGGGATTCTGTTTATGTGGTAATTGATACGTCAAACCTGGAACACGCTAAGTTGGCCGTAGCAATCCAGAAGTCAGGAGTTGGATTACCATTTGGTTTTTCGGTTGGCATTGCTCAAGGCGAAGTCGTTTCGATTGTCGAAGGCGGATTAACGAGATTTGAAGGCGTCAACCTTGTTAAGTCGAAGGCGCTTGCTCGGATTGGAAAAGCAGGTGCTATATTTATCGAGAGCGGCCTCACCAACCAACTATCACAGAATTTACATTTGCTTGGTGGTGTCACGTTAGGCCCGAGCGTCCAACACCCGGCATTACCCTACTTTGACAAACCCAGTGATGTATCTGAACTAATCTGGTCTGGCAATGCATTCGGCATGAAACTGTAATGCTGAAATCCTCGACACTCCTATTTAAGTCTTCTAGCAGCTGCCTGCGTCTTTCCGGCAAATCAACCTCAGAGCGATTACTATTTCAGGGTGACAACCATGAAAAATATTGGGACTCAATTGAAGACACCCTCGCGGCGGGCGTAGGAGTTTTTGGTTTTGTCTCATTTGATTGCTTTAACGAGTGGCGCCGGAAAGAGCCCAATATGGCACTAGCAGCCTTCGTAGAAATTGAGGACTTTTCAAATTTACAGTCGTCATTAAACAAATCAGAAACTCCTAGTGATTTGAGAGAGGGAAATTGGGAAAACAGCAGTGAGGGAGAACATCACTTTCTAAAAACGGCGAGCACAGTCATTCAGGGATTCGAAAACCTGAAAAATCCACTTGAGCGTTTAACATTAGCCCGGCGCGTCAATGCAACGAGCCATGTAGATGTCTTAGCGAGCTTTGAAACTGCGCGCCCTCACCGCTGCTCAAGAGCATTTGCGCTGAATGTAGCTGGATATGAGATGGTTGGTGAGAGTCCGGAACTCTTACTCGCTGGAAACATTCATCATTTTCGGACCTACAAGTTAGCAGGTACCGCCCCTAAATCACATCATATTGAGCCGGACCAACAACTTCGCTCACAGATGCTAACCTCAAACAAACTAATTTACGAACATGAACTTTCCGCCGAAGCCACCATAAGAATGCTTTCACAGCTAGGGCAGGTATCGAAACGAGGTACATATATCCTTCCCCAGCGGCACCTAAGACACTTTGTAAGCGTCCTAGAAACAGTAGTCTCTAAAGATATCCAGTTTCGCTCTATTTTGTCAGCAGTGGCACCTTCTGGTGCGAGCCCAAGGCATTTGGGATTACAAGCTTTGAAAAGGCTGGAGCTACACTCACGAGGGCCTTACTATGGGTTGGCCGGTTACGTAATGCCTAATGGAGTATCTGAATTTGTTCAAATAATCAGAACAGTTCTCAGAACACCGTCATGTCCTAGTTGGCATACATGGGTGGGGGCCTCAATAGTTCGTGGAAGCACTTCGAAAGGTGAGTTAGATGAAACCAAATTGAAATTACAGCAGATTCGCTATATTACCTACCTACCCTACACGTGATGATTATTTTCTGACTTTGTATACACTCCCAAGTCTGCTTTGGGTTCAGGCTGTGTGAAAATGTTTTAGGGTAGGGTTGACTGTCAGGACTGGACCGAAAATCGCGATCCTACACAAATTTCCGGTCTGCTGACTAACCAAACGCTGGCAGATTTTATGTAGCAACGCAGACTTCAAAACGGCTCATGCGTTTTCACACAGCCTGGGCCAGAAGCGGTCATTCGGAAGGCTGGAGTGGACACAAAAAAGCCCGGTACCGAAGTACCAAGGCTTTTTAGCTTTTTTTTGCACATGCCCCCATTCCTTGACGTCTATTCCATGCGCTTTGTCCTTAATCCGGACGGGCCTCACATAACAGGTCCCGCATCTCAGTTACCGCGAAATCATTGATACCGAGTTTCTTCAACTGCTCATAAACATCCAATATATAATCTGAGCACTTACCGCTTGAGCCCTTGGCATGGCTGGCCAACTCGATAGCTGTTCGCATATCGAGAGATTGGATTATATTTTTACCCGCGTACAACGGGACCAACGCCTGAACCGCTCCTGAGCCCTCTGCAATAACCTCCAGATTGGAAAGCTTGAAATTTTTACCTTCACGTTGGGCAAGGTAAGCTTCTACATCGCCTCTCCGTGCTTCGGTAAATTCGAATGCAATCCCAAGAGAGTTTGCACTTGCTTCAGGCACCAGATTGAGGGTTGGACACGGACAATCGCGTGTCCCCCAGTTGATGACAGAAGCTTTATTGAATGCGCGCCGATAACCCTTTAGTTCTGCTGTAACTCGCTGCGTGCAGTCAAAGCCTTTTTCCCATCCGTCTGTCATCAACGATCCGTACCCGAAAACCCACATGGCAGCCCCCTTTTTATGTTTTTATCGCTTAACTGAACACAGCCTTCGGTATGGTCTTTTCCCAGTCTTTGCGAGCCCTGCTGTAGTCCGACTTAATGCTGTCGAACTGAGAAAACTCACTGGCCACGACTTCAACCGTGAGTGGCACCTCATGGAAATCTTCAGAATGCGAATGCGCGTCGATGTAACGGGACAGTGCGACCATTCGATCGTGCACACGGAGTGCAATCGCCTCATCAAAGAAAACTTGGTTCAACGTGAACGTAATATTCTCTCGCCACCGACGTACGACGTTGTTAAACAGCTTCTTCTGGATGAAATCCTCATAGCCGGTTCTTAGGCTTCCACATGCTTTCTCCAAAGCATCGCGCTGCGGGTCGCCAATCAGTGCGCGCGCGGCATCGTAGTGTTTTTTCGCGCGGTCATACGCGGCGCCTTCGTAATACTCATGTGGAAAAGCCAATCGATCTATCGCGCCTGGTGCATCGTTGTCATCACGCCACACTGTGCGCCCGGCAAAAGACACACCTTTATCTTCTGCGGCAGTTGCGAGGTAGTTCGTAAATAGAATGTCATGAGTGAACACAATGACCTGGCGGCGTGTGGCTTCATCCACCAGGCGCTGGGCGATGAGTTCCTTTCGTACATGGTCCATCGATGTAACCGGATCATCGAAGATGACGCCGGCACATGTACCATTGAGTTCGATTTCCGTCAGAAAGTCAGCCAGTGCTGCGGCGGTCTGCTCCCCTTCACTCAGCACACGGGAGGGGTCAACACCGGTCGTACCTGCATTGCTGATCTCGATCTTTCGATCTGTAGTGCCTGCATCTCCAGCAAAGCGGAACTGCACGGGCAATTCCAACTTTAACGCATCACAGTTCTCCGCAAAGCGCGCGATAAAGCCTTGCGCAACCAACGTCTTAGCAAGGGCTTTTTGCTTACTTGTCACATCACGCTGAATAGTTGAGAAGCCCCGAATGCATGGGGTTGCCTTACTCACCCATTGGAGCCTTTCAACCGCTGCAGCAATCTCATCGTATTGGCCAGAAAGTCGATGGCGGTCATTCAGAAGTTGTTGCTCCAACAATAGAGCATCAATCAATGCCTTGGGATCGCTTTCGCGTAGTTGTTCATTGTCCCGCCTCAAGCGTTCGACCAAAGCGCTAATGCGCTCTGAAACAGCATCGTACCCCAATAGGGAACACATCGGGTCGCAGGCGTTTGTTACAGCAAGGTCTAAAGCTTCAATGACTTGTCGGTAGCCTTCCACATGTGCCGCGATATCGGCTTCCAGCACCGTGTCTAGCTCCAGTAGCGCACGCCGCGCAGCACTGTCCTGGGCAAAGAATGTGGTACTAACTGCGCTTATGTCCGAGCCATAACCTTTCATTTCGTCGCGGGCGGTGGTCAGCTGCATTTCTACGTCGCTTGTGACCATCTTATAGAACCGCCCCATACGATCCGCGCTTTCCACATCGAGCACCTGATGACACAACACGCAGCGCGGCTCCTCCGCTTCGGGAGGGAACGCTTTGTCTGGGTAGGCTTCGGCGTTGTATACGATCGCAGCGGATAAAAGATCTCGCCACGCCGCAGTTCCTATGGGCTGTACAGGCTCCTCGCCGAATTGTGCTGCGGACAATGCAGCGCCTGTTTCGATGAGATCACCAATCTGCTTAGCCGTTTCGCCAATTTTGGTCACCGTGGTCGTTTTTACGCCGACAGGCAACGCAGCAATGCTCGCTTTGACAGTGTCCAGGTCAACAATACGTTGCTCATTTTTTTTGACGATTTCTTTAGGGTCCGTTGTCCTAAGTTCGGTTAATTGTGGCTCAATGGCCAGTAACCTTGCGGACTCGACATCGCCAAACAACGCTAATGCTTTGAGCAGAGCTAGATCCGTTTGAGCGCTCAGCGTCGCCAAGGTATTGGCTACAACAGACGTACTGTCTTGGATCGCAAACTTATCCACCACCGGTGTCCGGTTGGTGATCTCGTCACGAAGCTTCGTTTGTAATTTGCCAAACGCTGTCACCATTCTGGGGAAAACATCGAACAGATATGGCATAACTTGAAAGACGTTACGGTCATCAAGATGCACGCGGACACAGGTCGAGTCGAAAACGGAAAAACCATCACGCAATCGCGGGCATGCCTCTTGGTGCACGAAATTGACGTTTGAACCATCATCAAAATGGAAGGTGGCCGTAGGTTTCGGATGTGTGCCCTTCGCGAGCCTTACATCGCCTAGGATCCCTGTGTCTTTGGATCGAGTGAAGCATGCAGACTTCAGTACACGAGCATAACCAGACTTCCCGGCGCCATTGGGACCATAGATCACCGTAAGTTTTGGTCCGAAGCTTAGTGTTTCGCCAGCAGCTAGTGCATTGACGCCCTCAACCGACTCCATGGAGGTTAGGGTGCAGATAGCTCCTGATGAGTCGATCTCGAACTGTGGCAGAGTCATGTCCCAGGTGGCACGAACTGCCCCCGGCACACTAAGCCCTTGGTCGATTAGATATTCGGTAAAGACCTCGTTCAGTGATTCATCGCTGAGCTCCGCCGATGCCACCAACTGGCTTAACAAAAAGCCCTGCCAGGGAGAAAGTGTTTTCCCCCAATCAGACAGCGCGTCGAAGATATTGAATACGGGCTGCGTCATAAGACGTCTCTCGATAGAGAAATAGAGGATAAATGCTGCAAGGACCCAATCTAATGGATGCTCACGCGAGGCTACCTAAACGCTCACAGCATAGTTGAGCGAAAATGTTACGGCAGCCTAAAAAATCGCTTAATTGAACCGCCCTCGTTCCACACTCGGACAGCAAAGCGGTGGCTCAGTTAATCCCCCTAGCTTGTAGACCCTGAATGACTGCTTCTGGCCCGATAACAGCCTTTGAACGTAGCCGCTTCCGATGCCAAAAAAGGGTGCAGCACATGTATTAGTTTCTGGGCTTGGGGGGCTTGGGGGGCTTGGGATCGATGCCTTCGAAGGTTGCATGTAATGAATCAGGACGATACCCTCCCACCGTCGCTGCAAATTCAGCGACCGGGTGTGGAAACCCGCGTAAATCAAGGCGCAACAGCGCCCCAATCACGTTTGCCGGCGCTATTTTTATGCCAGCAGCGTGAGTTATGGCGGCTGTGCGTGGGACGTCTTCGGGCGTGCCGGTTTCCTTGATTACCGGTTTTCCACCCTGCGCACAGCTGTCACCCATTCGTGTGGAAACGAACGTGGCAGCTCCCATATCAAGGAGTTGGATAATGCGCAGCATCAAACCGTACGAAGTTTGGCTTCCCCCTTTACGCAGTTCCCAATCGCGTAACGCCCTCCCCCATTGCCTCTCCATCCCCGGAGATGCCCAATGACCGACCAACCAAAGCTAACAACCATCGGCCTGACCCCCGCCATCTACTGCGGCGACCAAGCCCTCTTCCACGTCACCTGCAACGTCCCACTCGGCGATGCATTAATCATGGCGTCCGATTTCCTCTTCCTCGCGAAAGCACTCACCAAGGATGCGGCGTACCCAAGCGACACGAATTACCACGCGAGTGCTGCGTATTATCTGACGGCGATGGGTATGGCGGTGGTTGATGATGTGCGGAAGGTACTGGAGCGGGATCAGGCTTGTGGGCCGGCCTCTAAGCGGACTGAGGGTGACGGCTGACATTTAATCTCGCTGAAGTCTGTGTGGTGTGGGTTGCTTGTGATGGTGGTAGTTAATTCAGCATTGGTGTTGGCTGGGCTGGCGTCATCGCGGGCAAGCCCGGCTCCCACAGGATCCACAGGATCCACAGGATCCACAGGATCCACAGGGATTGTGGTGGGTTGGCGGGCATTGTTGGGCTGTTTGATGTGAGTGGGTTTTGGGTTCAGCTTTGGTATTTTTGTTGTTTGGGCTGGCGCTATCGCCAGCAGGCTGGCTCCTACAGGGGTTGTTTGTGGGGGCTGGCATTCGGGGTTGGCCTCGAGATTTTTTGGGGCTTTTTTACTGTTCGGATTTGGGTGAATGGCTTTCGGTTTGAAGCTGATAGCTACTCGCGCCCCTTTACCTCGATCCCGTTTTTCTCAAGAAGTGGGGGTTCGAGTTGCCCGCCAAAATCTAGAAGGCCTTGCGTTGCAGGGCCTTTTTTTCGCCTGTGGATAACATGGATGCAGCAGCATCCAAAACTCACAACGCTTGATCTCCACGTTCGAGCTATATGACATTCCAACCGCACGCCATCCCCCATGACCTAACCCCGCTACCCCATGACTTCCGGGAATACCCCCATACCCATTCATCGATTGCACCTGCTATCGAATAAACGGTTATCTAAGCCCCAGCGAAGACGCAAAGCGAACCGCCCGCAGCAACACCCTGCCCGGTTCGCGCCTAAAAAATGCCTTTAAAGGCGATAAGAATAATCAGTCTGGGGAATCGCACGATATGAAGTATCCATTGCGGCCGTTGGTGTTTTGGCCAACGTTTCTGATCTTGCTGGCAGCGGTGATTGCCAGTTACGTCGACCTGAATGCTTTCCTCGCGGTGAGCAAACAGCTCAACACGATGATCCTCAGGAATTTCTCCTGGCTGTTCAGCGCGGGCTCTTTCGCGATGGTGGTCCTCACGGCAATCGTGTACTTCTCGCCGTTGGGCAAGGTGCGCACCGGCGGCGAGCAGGCTCAGCCGTTGCTGAGCAAGTGGCGCTGGTTCATGGTCGCGCTGTGCACCACGCTTGCCGTAGGCGTGCTGTTCTGGACCACGGCCGAGCCGCTTTATCACCTGTATTCCCCACCTTCCAGCATGGCGATCGAGGCGGGTTCGGCGGCGGCGAAGACCTTTGCGATGTCGACGATGTTCCTGCACTGGACCATCACCCCTTACGCGATTTATCTGGTGCCTTCGCTGGTGTTCGCGCTGGTCTTCTACAACCTGCGCGCCAACTTTTCCATTGGCTCGATGCTGCAACCGTTGCTGGGTGCCGCACGGGTCAAACACTATGCGGGGCTGATCGACACCCTGGCGATGTTTGCACTGGTTGCGGGTATGGCGTCCTCTCTGGGCACCGGTGCGTTGACCCTGGCCGGCGGCTTGAGCCAGTACATCGGCGGTGAGACCACGCCGCTGCGCCTGGCGATCATCATTGGTGTGATCGTCATCACCTTCGTCGCCTCGGCCGCCAGTGGTTTGCAGCGCGGCATCGTGATGCTGTCGTCATTCAATACCTGGATCATGCTGGCGCTGGGGTTGTTCGTGCTGCTCTGCGGTCCGACGCTGTTCATGATCAGCCTGGGCGTCGAGTCCCTGGGCGTTTACCTGGACACCTTCTTCAGCCGCAGCCTCTTCACCGGCGCCGCGAGTGGTGACAGCTGGCCGCAAAGCTGGACGATTTTCTACTGGTCGGTCTGGTTCGCCTGGGCCCCGGTCAGTGCCTTGTTTCTCGGCAAGATCGGTCGTGGCTACACCGTCCGCGAGTTCATCCATATCAACATGCTTTACCCGGCCCTGTTCACCGCGCTGTGGATCTGTATTTTCTCCGGTTGCAGCCTGTACTTCGACGCGCTGGGCGATGGCAGCTTGAACCGTGTGCTCAACGAGCAAGGCGTCGAGCACGTGCTGTACCAGATGTTCCAGCAGTTGCCGGCCAGTGGCCTGATGGTCGCCTTCCTGTTGTTCATTGCGTTCATTTCTTTCGTCACGGCAGCGGACTCCAGCACCGACGTGATCTCCAACCTGTGCAGCAAGGGCGTCACCGCGGATTCGGATCTGGACGGTAACCCGATGCTCAAAGTGGTGTGGGGCGTGATCATCGGGACGGTGTCGTGGGTGATGGTGGCCTTCGTCGGCATCGACGGGGTGAAGATGCTGTCCAACCTGGGCGGGCTGCCGGGAATGATTCTGGTGCTGCTGGCCAGTACCTCGCTGATTTACTGGCTGAGGAATCCGGCGCTGCTGGACGTGAAAACCGTCCCTGCCAGCCAGGCCACCCGAGCCCGGGAGATGCCCGTCGGCGCCACCCCAACGCCGGAGCTCTCGCGATAAAACCGCCTCTGGCCTGACCCCTTCCCGTTTCAGCAAGCGCCTGCCTCCCCGATGTTTGGGGGAGGCATTGGCTCGCGATCAACATTTGAATATTGCTTTGGAGTCTCCGATGGAAATCATCACCGAGTTTGCCCACACGGTCCGTGAAATCGAGCATTGCCTGATCCCGTTGCGCGATGGCACTCAATTGGCTGCGCGCATCTGGCTGCCCGAAACGGCGGGTGAGCAGGCGTTCCCGGCGATCCTCGAGTACCTGCCTTATCGCAAGCGTGACGGCACGGCCGTACGTGATGCGCTGACCCACCCGTGGATGGCCGGTCAGGGTTATGTGTGCATTCGTGTGGACATGCGCGGCAACGGCGAGTCCCAAGGCTTGATGGCCGACGAGTACTTGCTCCAGGAACAGAATGACGCGCTGGAAGTGATCGAGTGGCTGTGCCAGCAATCCTGGTGCGACGGCAACGTCGGCATGATGGGCATCTCGTGGGGCGGCTTCAATGGCTTGCAAGTGGCGGCGCGTCAGCCTGAAGCCCTGAAAGCGATCATCACGTTGTGCTCCACCGATGACCGTTATGCCGATGACATCCATTACAAGGGTGGCAACCTGCTGATGGAGAACTTCGGCTGGGCGGCGACCATGCTCAACTTCAGCGCAGCGGTGCCCGATCCATTGCTGGTCGGTGATAGCTGGAAAGGCCTGTGGCAGGAGCGTCTGGACGCCATGCCGTTGCTGGCCGAGACCTGGCTGCAACACCAGACGCGCGACGACTACTGGCGCCACGGTTCGGTGTGTGAGGATTATTCGGCGATCAAGGCGGCGGTCTACGCCGTGGGCGGTTGGGGCGATGCGTACAAGAATGCCGTCCCGCGCCTGATGGAAAATCTCCAGTGCCCGAAGAAATCCATGATCGGGCCGTGGATTCACAAGTACCCGCACTTTGCGGTGCCCAACCCGGCCATCGGTTTCCTGCAGGAAGCCAAGCGCTGGTGGGATCACTGGCTCAAAGGTATCGACAATGGCGTGATGGACGAGGCCGCGTGCACGTTTTATCTGCAAGACGTACTGCCTCCCAAGGGCAGTTACGCCGAGCGTCCGGGCATCTGGGTCCAGACTACCGGCTGGCCTGATCCGCAGGTTCAATGGACGGACTTCAGCCTCGATGATCAAGGTTTGGGCCAGGGCCAACAGTCGTTGAGCGCTTCACGCAGCATCTGTTCACCGCTGACCACCGGGCTGCATCAGGGCGAGTACTGCGCGATCTGGTTCGGTCCCGATGGCCCGACCGATCAGCGCCGCGACGATGCGCAGTCCCTGTGCTTCGACTCGCAACCGCTGACCGAGCCGCTGGCGTTGCTGGGGGATGTGCGCCTGAAGTTGCGCCTGAGCAGCGACACCGCCTGTGGACAACTGGTCGCCCGACTCAACGCCGTCGCGCCGGATGGTCAGGTCAGCCAGATCACCTATGGCGTGCTGAACCTCAACCTGCGCGACGACTTCGCCCAGCTGACGCCGCCTGTGCCGGGCGAGCCAATGGACGTGAACTTGAGCCTGGATCAGGTGGGTGTCCGACTGCCGACCGGTTACCGATTGCGCCTCGCGCTCAGTACCGGCAGTTTCCCGCTGCTGTGGCCGAGCCGCGAACTGACCACCCTGACCTTGTTGCCCGGGCTGCAAAGCGTGCAGTTGCCGGTATTCACCGGTGAGGCAGTGGAATGCCCGTTCGAAGCACCGCAAAGTGCGCCACCGGCAGCTTTGGACGTCCTGCGCGCCGCCGCGCCCAAGCGCACCTTGATCGAAGACGTCAGCAGCGGTGAAGTGTGCGTGCGCATCGAAGACGATTTGGGGGCGGTGCGCTTTCTCGACCATGGCTTGTGGGTCGATCAGCGGTGCACCGAGGAGTACCGCACCTTGCCGTGGGACCCGCTGTCGACGCGTGCCGATATTCAGTGGCAGTACCGCGTCGGGCGCGATCAGTGGTCCGTAGAGGTCGACAGCAGCCTGCATTTGCGCGCGGATGATCAATGGTTCTACGTGGAGGCCGAGCAGGTGGCACGGGAGAACGGCGAGCAGGTGCATCACCGCCAGTGGAGCAAACGCGTCGCCCGGGTCGCACTGTGAGGCCGGGAATGGCAGGATGCTCCGGAATCTGATTACCGGTCGACCCCAGTTCGCTGGGGTTACCTCTTGCCAGTGGATACTTCATGTCGCGCCGAAACGTCGATCTCCCACCGCTCAACTGTCTGCAGACCTTTGAGGCCGCCGCCCGTCATTTGAGTTTTACCCAGGCGGCCCACGAGTTGAACCTGACCCAAAGCGCGGTCAGCCGACAGATCAAGCGTCTGGAAGAAGACCTGGCGCGCCCGCTGTTCCACCGTCTGACGCTGGGCATCAGCCTGACGCCGGCCGGTGAGCGTTACTTCCGCACCATCCAGCGCCTGTTGCGCGAGCTGGATCGCGAATCCGCCGAACTGCGCCGCCGTGGCGCGGATCGGCAACTCACCCTGGCGAGCACACCGACCATCAGTTCGATCTGGCTGGCAGCGCTGTTGCCGCACTTCCAGAGCCAGCACCCGGACCTGGACATCCGCATTCTGTGCAGCGAAAGCCCGAGCCACCTGGACGTCAGCGAATACGACCTGGGCTTGTTCTATCACCTCGACGAATTGCCCGCGCCCCATGGTCTGGAGCTGTCACCGGTGTTTGAAACAGAGGAAGTGATCGCCGTCTGCAGCCCCGGTTATCTGCAGCGCCGAGGCGAGATTCGAGACGCGGCGCATCTGCTGGAAGACCACACCCTGCTGATCGTGGAAGACCATTACCACGACTGGCTGACCTGGGCCGACTGGTTCTCTGATGCCGGCGCCAGCTACCACAGCCCGAGGCACGCCTTGCGCACCAACAGCTACCAATTGCTGATGCAGTCGGCGGTCATGGGCCAAGGGGTTTCCCTGGGCTGGAAAAGCCTGCTTGAAGGCGAACTGGCGTCGGGCCGCCTGCAGATGGCATTACCCCACAGCATGCGCAGCCGTGGCCGCCTGTACCTGATGCAACCGCACCACCGCAACCCGCTGCCTGCCGTTCGCAGTTTCCAGCACTGGTTACTGGCGCATGCCGACGCTTTGAAAACAAACCCCTGATGTTTCGCCCTGGGGTCATCACGATCAATAGACGTCAGCGCTAACAAGAGGGGGCATAGGTGTCGAAAATGCCTAAAGCGCGAGCTCTTCCGGTAAAGTGCCGCTCCCCGGTAATTGGATCCGGGCGCTTTTCCATGGAGTAACACCTTGAAGTCCTTCGGTAAAATCATCGCTTCTGCAGTATGTGGTTTGGTTCTTGCGGGCTGCACCGGTACCGCTATGAAGTCCCCGCATTACGAAAGCAATCAGTACACCGTCGTTGGCCACAGTGAGGCCAGCGCTACAGGCCTGATGCTGTTCGGTCTGATCCCGATTCGTCAGAACTCCCGTTTTGTTCGCGCGCAGGATGCTGCAATCCAGGCCAAGGGTGGCGATGCACTGATCAATACTCAAGTGCAGGAAAAGTGGTTCTGGGCCTGGGTCCTGAACGGCTACACCACCACCGTCTCCGGCGATGTGATCAAGCTGAAAACGGCTAACTAAGCAGCGTTCGGCTCGAGAAAGCCCGGTTCGCCGGGCTTTTGTGTTTCTGGCGTTTGGGAAGGTGGACTCATCTGGATAAGCTTGCAGCAGGGCTGGGCTGGCGCTATCGCCAGCAGGCTGGCTCCCACAGGGGTTTTGTGGAGTGGCTCAATGCATCTGCTCCTCGAAATACCCACGGATCTGACGCTGTTTCCTACCCACAATGCTTGCTATACATGCACCATCGACCGGCCCTGAGGGAATCAGGCCGGTGAGTAAACGCCTCTTGCGGCAGTCATCTAGACTCAATGGAGAGTCGTAGGCAGAACCGAACACGTCGCTTTGGTGCCGTTCGATCAATAGCCGCGTGGCAAGCTGCTCTTTATGCCCAGTAGAGGTGCGGCGAAGACCGTACCGGGCACAACAAGATGCCCGTTCAGGGTGCCCTGGCCAACGGCCTGAAAATCCACGATACCGTGACGTGGTGTGAATGCCGCAGCCGACACTTTCGGACGACCGACGACCTTCTGGTTCGTCCGTGACCGTGAGGATTGCTGAATGCCTGATGAGATGCTGCACCTGCCAGTGGTCAACAGTCTGCTGGAGCGCCATAAGGGCTCCCCGGGTGCGCTGTTGCCCATTCTTCATGATATTCAGGAACGCATCGGCTACATCCCCGACGCCGCCGTCCCCGAGATTGCCCACGCCCTGAACCAGAGTCAGGCCGAGATTCGTGGCGTGATCAGCTTCTACCATGACTTCCGTACTGCGCCGCCAGCGCGGCATATCCTGCGTCTGTGCCGCGCCGAGTCCTGCAAGAGTCGCGGCGCCGAGCAGTTGGCGGCGCAGTTGCGCGATCGTCTGCAGCTCGATGACCACGGCAGCAGCGCCGACGGCAGCATCAGTCTGCGTCCGGTGTATTGCCTCGGCGCCTGCGCTTGTTCGCCTGCCCTGGAGCTGGATGGCCGGGTGCATGCGCGACTGAGTGCCGAGCGTCTGGATGCCTTGCTCGACGCTTGCCGGGAGGACGCGTGATGCCTCTTTATTTGCCTGCTGATTCGCTGGCCCGTGCCGTGGGCGCTGATGAGGTGTCCGTCGCTCTGATTACCCAGGCCCGGGAACGCAATCTGCCGCTGGAGTTGCAGCGCACCAGTTCTCGCGGCTTGTACTGGCTGGAACCGCTGCTGGAAGTGGACAGCCCGCAAGGCCGGATCGGTTTCGGCCCACTGACCGCTGCCGATGTGCCGTCCGTGCTCGACGCGCTGCAAGGCGAGCCATCCGCGCACCCGCTGGCCTTGGGTCTGGTGGAAGAATTACCGTATCTGAAGACGCAACAACGCCTGCTGTTCGCCCGCGCTGGCATCACTCGGCCGCTGTCCCTGGACAATTACCGGGCCCACGGCGGATTCGAGGGTTTGCAAAGGGCCGTCAAAATAGGGGGCGAGCAAACCGCGACTGAAGTGTTCGATTCAGGCCTGCGTGGCCGTGGCGGCGCAGCGTTTCCAACCGGGATCAAATGGCGCACGGTGCGCGCTACCGAGGCTGTGCAAAAGTACATCGTGTGCAACGCCGACGAAGGCGACTCCGGCACCTTTGCCGACCGTATGCTGATGGAAGGCGACCCTTTCCTGCTGATCGAAGGCATGGCCATTGCCGGTCTTTGCGTCGGCGCCACTTATGGCTACATCTATGTGCGCTCGGAATACCCCGACGCCGTGGCCACGTTACGTGCCGCGCTGAACATCGCCCGTTCCGCCGGCTACCTGGGCGCGAATGTCGGCGGCAGCGGTCAGGCCTTCGACATGGAAGTGCGCGTCGGTGCCGGTGCCTACATCTGCGGTGAGGAAACCGCGCTGCTGGACTCCCTCGAAGGCAAGCGCGGGATCGTTCGCGCCAAGCCGCCCATCCCCGCCTTGAAAGGTTTGTTCGGCGAACCGACCCTGGTGCACAACGTGCTGACCCTGGCCTCGGTGCCGCTGATTCTGGCCAAGGGCGCGCAGTTTTATCGTGATTACGGCATGGGCCGTTCCCTGGGCACCATGCCTTTCCAATTGGCGGGCAATGTTCGTCACGGCGGTCTGGTGGAACGGGCGTTTGGCCTGACCTTGCGCGAGCTGGTGGAAGGCTACGGCGGGGGTACCGCCAGTGGCCGACCATTGAAGGCTGTGCAAGTGGGCGGTCCGCTCGGAACGTGGGTGCCGCCGTCGCAGTTCGATACGCCGCTGGATTACGAAGCCTTCGCAGCCATGGGCGCGATGCTCGGCCACGGTGGTGTGGTGGTGGCGGACGACACGCTGGACATGTCCCAAATGGCGCGTTTTGCGATGCAGTTCTGCGCCGAGGAATCCTGCGGCAAATGCACGCCCTGCCGAATCGGGTCGACCCGTGGCGTGGAGGTGATCGACCGCCTGCTGGCCGCACCGGACCAGAACGGTCGAGATGCCCAGGCCATCATCCTCAAGGACCTGTGCGACACGATGCAATACGGTTCGCTCTGTGCATTGGGCGGCATGGCCCCGTTTCCGGTGGTCAGCGCCCTCAAGTACTTCCCCGCCGACTTCGGTCTGCAGCCTTCGGAGGCCGAGCAATGATCACTCTCTTCGACCCGAAAACCGACATCGATCTGGGCACGCCTGCCCGCGACAGCCAGGTGCAAATCACCCTGAACATCGACGGTCGCAGCATCAGCGTGCCCGAAGGCACCTCGGTAATGCGCGCCGCTGCACTGCTGGGCACCACTATTCCAAAACTCTGTGCCACCGACAGCCTGGAAGCCTTCGGTTCCTGCCGCATGTGCCTGGTGGAAATCGACGGCATGCGCGGCTATCCGGCGTCTTGCACCACACCGGTCACCGAAGGCATGAGCGTGCACACCCAGACGCCGAAGCTCGCAACCCTGCGGCGCAACGTCATGGAGTTGTACATCTCCGATCACCCGCTGGACTGCCTGACCTGCTCGGCCAACGGCAACTGCGAATTGCAAACAGTGGCCGGTCAAGTCGGCCTGAGGGAAGTGCGTTACGGCTACGAAGGCGACAACCATCTCGCCGACGTCAAGGACACCTCCAACCCCTATTTCGATTTCGACCCGAGCAAGTGCATCGTCTGCAACCGCTGCGTGCGCGCGTGCGAAGAAACCCAGGGCACCTTTGCGCTGACCATCACCGGGCGCGGTTTCGAATCCCGGGTGGCCGCCGCTGGGGGTGACAACTTCCTCGACTCCGAATGCGTGTCCTGCGGCGCCTGTGTGCAAGCCTGCCCGACCGCGACCCTGATGGAAAAAAGCGTGGTCGAACTGGGTCAGCCTGAACGCAGCGTGATCACCACCTGTGCCTATTGCGGCGTGGGCTGCTCGTTCCGTGCCGAGATGAAAGGCGACAAGCTGGTGCGCATGGTTCCGGATAAAAACGGCCAGGCCAACCACGGCCACTCCTGCGTCAAAGGGCGCTTCGCCTGGGGTTACGCCACCCACCCGGATCGCATCACCAAACCGATGATCCGCCAGCACATCAGCGACCCGTGGCAGGAAGTCAGCTGGGAGGAAGCGGTGACCTATGCCGCCAGCGAATTCCGTCGGTTGCAGCAGAAATACGGCCGCGATTCCATTGGTGGTATCACCTCAAGTCGCTGCACCAACGAAGAAACCTACCTGGTGCAGAAACTGGTTCGCGCGGCGTTCGGCAATAACAACGTCGACACCTGTGCGCGGGTCTGCCACTCGCCGACCGGCTACGGCCTGAAGCAAACCCTGGGCGAGTCCGCCGGCACGCAGAGTTTCGATTCGGTGATGAAGGCCGACGTGATCCTGGTGATGGGCGCCAACCCCAGCGATGCCCACCCGGTGTTCGCATCGCAACTCAAACGCCGCCTGCGTGAAGGCGCACGGCTGATCGTCATCGACCCGCGTCGCATCGATCTGGTGGACTCGGTGCATGCCCGCGCCGAGCTGCACCTGGCCCTGCGTCCGGGCACTAACGTGGCCATGCTCAACGCCCTGGCCCATGTGATCGTCACCGAAGGTTTGCTCGACCAGGCCTTTATCGACGCCCGTTGCGAGGGTAGCGATTTTGCTCGCTGGAGCGAGTTCGTCAGCCGCGCTGAAAACTCGCCAGAAGTCCTTGGCGAGATTTGCGGCGTGGCGCCTGCCGACATCCGCGCCGCCGCCCGCCTGTTTGCCAGCGCCGGCAACGCGGCGATCTACTACGGCCTCGGCGTCACCGAACACAGCCAGGGCAGCACTGCGGTCATGGGCATTGCCAACCTGGCGATGGCCACCGGCAACATCGGTCGTGAAGGCGTGGGCGTGAACCCGCTGCGGGGGCAGAACAACGTTCAGGGCTCCTGCGACATGGGCTCGTTCCCCCACGAGTTGCCCGGTTACCGGCACATCTCCAACGAGGTGGTACGCGCGGAGTTTGAACAGGCGTGGAACGTCACCCTGCAACCTGACCCGGGCCTGCGCATTCCCAACATGTTTGAGGCTGCGCTGGGCGGCACGTTCAAGGGCTTGTATTGCCAGGGTGAAGACATCGCCCAGAGTGATCCGAATACACAGCACGTGACGGCAGCACTGTCGGCGATGGAATGCATCGTGGTGCAGGACATCTTCCTCAACGAAACCGCCAAGTTCGCCCACGTGTTCCTGCCGGGCTGTTCGTTCCTGGAAAAGGACGGCACCTTCACCAACGCCGAGCGACGCATTTCGCGAGTGCGCAAGGTCATGGAACCGCTGGGCGGCAAGGCCGACTGGGAAGGCACCGTGGCGTTGGCCAACGCCTTGGGCTATCCGATGAACTACGCGCATCCGTCGGACATCATGGATGAAATCGCCAGCCTGACGCCGACGTTCACCAACGTCAGCTACGCCGAACTGGACCGTCACGGCAGCTTGCAATGGCCGTGCAACGCCGCGGCACCGGACGGCACGCCGACCATGCACATCGAGCAGTTCGTGCGCGGCAAGGGGCGCTTCATGCTCACCGGGTATGTGCCCACCGAGGAGAAGGTCAACGGCCGTTATCCGTTGCTGCTGACCACCGGGCGCATCCTCAGCCAGTACAACGTCGGCGCCCAGACACGGCGCACCGACAACGTCGCCTGGCATGACGAAGACCGTCTGGAAATCCACCCGACCGATGCCGAGAGCCGTGGCATCAATGAAGGTGACTGGGTCGGTATCGGCAGCCGCGCCGGGCAGACCGTGTTGCGGGCGCGGGTCACTGAACGGGTCGCGCCGGGTGTGGTGTACACCACCTTCCACTTCCCGGAATCGGGGGCCAACGTCATCACCACCGACAACTCCGACTGGGCGACCAACTGCCCGGAATACAAGGTCACCGCCGTGGAAGTCAGCCGCGTGTACCACCCTTCCGAGTGGCAAAAACGCTTTCAAGCCTTCAGCGAAGAACAGGCCCGCCTGCTTAAGGATCGCCGTCAGGCACGTGGCGCAAAAGCGGAGGTACGCCGATGAGCACGGACAACCTGATCAAGATGGTCAACCAGATCGCCCAGTACTTCGCCAGCGAACCGGACCAGCACGCGGCCGTACTCGGCGTGCGCAATCATCTGCAAATGTTCTGGACGCCGGGCATGCGCAAGGAATTGGCGGCCTGGCAAACAGAGCACCACGGGGCAGACATGCACCCACTGGCGCAAGAAGCGGTCAGTGGCGCAGGTTGGGGGCCATAAACACCGTCCAAAAAACAGTGAAACCCTGTGGGAGCTGGCTTGCCAGCGATGGCGTCCGTTCAGCCAACATCATCATCGCCTGACCCACCGCCATCGCGAGCAGGCTCACTCCTACAGGGGGCCGTGGCGTTCACAAGGGCAATCAATTCACAACAAATGCTGGGAAATCAGTTTCGACACTTCAACCATCGACGTCCTGCCGGTGAATTCAAACTTCACTTTGCCCAACGACGAGAAATAGATTTCCAGCTCGGAGTCCAGGTCGAAGGTGCCTGAGGTTTCCACCGAATACGCCACGATGTTTTTGTACGGCAACGAGGTGAAGTCTTTTTTGCTGCCGGTCAAACCCTGGACGTTGACCGCGATGATCCGTTTGTTGGTAAACACCACGCCATCGCGCATGGATTTGTAGGAGTCGATAACCGTCTCCCCGTCCAGCAGCAAGGCCGTGACGCGTTCGGCGTATTCGTCGTTCTGCTTGAGCTTGAAGAAACCCTTGTTGTTGAAGTCGATCATGGCTCGTTCCCTGTTGTTCAAAACTGGTATCTAACCATGCCACTCAACCTTTGGGCTCCTCCAGTCGATCCGCCCCCGTCACCCGCACCGCAATTTCTATCCCCCGAATGCACACCGCCGCAAAAATCGCCGTCATCAGGATGCCGTTAAACCCCAGCAAAATCGCCAGCACCCGCGAGATGGCCAGTTTCGGCACCAGCTCCCCATACCCGATGGTCAAGCCCGTGACGAAACCAAAGTAAATGCCATCGAACGGGCCCCATCCTTCCAGGTAGCTGATGATCAAGCCGAACAGCACGATCATCACAAGAAGCATGGAAATAATCGGCCAGACCACATGGAAGTAGAGCCAGACGGCTTTGTAGAACTCTCGACGCATTTGCGATGCTTGGGTGAAGTTCATGGGCGGGTCGTCCTGGGTTTTCAGTACTCCATCAGCTTGGCACAAGTTTGGAAAATTGACGGCCGGGCCCATAAATTGACCCGGCAGCTGTTTCCGTCAGCCCGCCTCGCTCTCGCGAATCAGCTTCTTGTTGATCTTGCCGACGCTGGTCTTGGGAATTTCCGCCACGAACTTGAACTGCTTGGGGATGGCCCATTTGTTGATGCGCCCGCCGTCAACAAAGGCTTGCAGGTGGACTTCCAGCAGCTTGCGATCAAGGTATTGCCCCGGTTCGCACACCACCATCGCCATGGGCCGTTCGCCCCATTGCTCATCGACGATGCCCACCACCGCGACCGACATCACGGCCGGATGCTCGCTGATCAGGCTTTCCAGCTCCAGAGAGCTGATCCACTCGCCGCCGGTCTTGATCACGTCTTTGATCCTGTCTTTGATTTCCACGCAACCCAACGCGTCAATGGACGCCATGTCACCGGTGTGCAGCCAGCCGTTGTGCCAGAGTTCGGCACCCTTCTCTTTATCCTTCAAATAGCCCTGGGTCAGCCACGGTGCGCGCACCACGATTTCCCCGAGGGACTCACCGTCATGGGCGACGTCGTCACCGTTGGCGTCGATGATTTTCAGGTCAACCATCGGCACCGGCGTGCCGGTCTTGATGCGGATGGGCAGCTGAGCTTCGCCGGGGAGCGCGAGCTCTTCATCGCGCAAATAGGTCAGGCACAACAGCGGGCAGGTTTCCGACATGCCATAGCCGGCATGCACCACCATGCCTTTGGCGCTCGCTTCGCTGGCGATACCGAGGGTCAGCGCGCTGCCGCCCAGGAGCATTTTCCAGCCGTCGAAACGAGTCGCCTTGCCTTCTTCACAGTTAAGGATCATCTGCAAAATGGTCGGCACGCAGTGAGAAAAGGTGACTTTCTCCTCGCGATAAAGCCGGACCAGGCTGTTGGGCTCATAACGGCCGGGATACACCTGCTTGATCCCCATGAGCGTGGCGACATACGGCACGCCCCACGCATGCACGTGAAACATCGGCGTGATCGGCATGTACACATCGTCGGACCGCAGCAACGGCTGGCCTTGATAGACGCCCAGGGTGCCGACGGCATTCAGGGTATGCAGCACCAGTTGGCGGTGGGTGAAATACACGCCTTTCGGGTCGCCCGTGGTGCCGGTGGTGTAGAACAGCGTCGCCACCGAATGCTCATCGAAGTCAGGAAACGCGTACTGGTCGGACGCTTCCTCCAGCGCGCTTTCGTACTCGCCCACCATCGGCAGACACGTATCCACCGGCGCATCGTCAGTCAGCCGCATGAAGCCCTTAACCGTGGTCAGCCGTCCCTGAATCTGCTCCACCAGCGGCAGGAAATCATCATGCACCAGCACCAGGTCATCCTCGGCGTGGTTCATGGTGTAGAGCACCTGCTCCGGCGACAGACGAATGTTCACCGTGTGCAGCACCGCGCCGATCATGGGCACGGTAAAGAAGCATTCCAGGTAGCGATGACTGTCCCAGTCGAGCAAAGCCACGGTGTCCCCGGCCTTGACCCCGGCAGCGGTCAGCGCATTGGCCAAACGCCGAATACGCTGATTGAGGGTCTGGTAGCTGTAGCGCAGTTTGTCGGCGTAGACGATTTCCCGACCCGGCTCGTAGCGCACGCCGGACAACAGCAATTGCTTGATCAGCAACGGATAGGCATAGGCGCCTTCGGCGGGCGGAATTATTTTTGTCGCCATCATGAACAGGGTTCCTTGTCCTTTCAGAATTGCTCGGCTTGCAAGGCATACAGGCATTCGCTGCCGGCCTTGGCCGAGGCACTTAACGAATGAATGCGCGGCAGCAAGCGAGCGAAGTAGAAGCGCGCGGTGGCCAGTTTGCTGGCGTAGAAATCATCCTTGGAATGGGTGCTCATGGCCGCCTTGGCCATCCGCGCCCACAGGTAGGCGTAGGCGGTATAGCCGAACACGTGCAGGTACTCGACGGAGGCCGCGCCGATTTCATTCGGGTTGTTCTGCGCGCGGTCCAGCAGCCACTCGGTCAGTTCATCGAGGGTATCCACGGCGGCGTTCAACGGCTGGGTGAACTCGCCAAGGTCGGCGCAGGCCTTGGCGGTAAAGTCGCGGATTTCCGAGGCGAACAAACGGTAAAGCGCCCCGCCGCTGCCGACGATCTTGCGCCCGGCCAGGTCAAGGGACTGGATGCCGTTGGTGCCTTCGTAAATCTGCGTAATGCGTACGTCGCGCACCAGTTGCTCCTGGCCCCACTCACGAATGTAGCCGTGGCCGCCAAACACCTGCTGGCCGAGCACCGTGGTTTCCAGGCCCATGTCGGTGAGGAACGCCTTGGCCACCGGTGTCAGCAGCGAGACCAGTTCCTGCGCGCGGTGACGGGCCGTCGCGTCGTCGCTGAACTTGGCGATGTCCAGTTGCAACGCCACGTAGCTGGAGAATGCGCGACCGCCTTCGTTCAGGGCTTTCATGGTCAGCAACATGCGGCGCACATCGGGGTGCACGATGATCGGGTCCGCCGGCTTGTCCTTGTTTTGTGCGCCGGTGGGTGCTCGGCTTTGCAGACGATCACGGGCATATTCGACGGCGTTCTGGTACGAACCCTCGCCCTGGGCCAGGCCCTGAATGCCGACGCCCAGGCGCTCGTAATTCATCATGGTGAACATTGCCGCCAAACCTTTGTTCGGCGCGTCGACGATCCAGCCGGTGGCCTCGTCGAAGTTCATCACGCAGGTGGCAGAAGCCTTGATGCCCATCTTGTGTTCGATGGAGCCGCAGGACAGGGCATTGTGTTCACCGAGCGAACCGTCGTCATTGACCAGCACCTTGGGCACCAGAAACAGCGAAATGCCCTTGGGTCCTGCTGGCGCATCGGGAAGACGCGCGAGCACCAGATGGATGATGTTTTCCGTCAGGTCATGCTCGCCGCCCGTGATGAAAATCTTGCTACCGCTGACCTTGTAGCTGCCATCGGCCTGAGGCTCGGCCTTGGTGCGAATCAGGCCCAGATCGGTGCCCGCATGGGCCTCGGTCAGGCACATCGAACCGGTCCAGATACCGGCGTACATGTTCGGCAGGTACTTGGTTTTCAGCGTTTCACTGGCGTGGGCATTCAGCGACAGGCAGGCGCCGGCCGTCAGCATCGGGTACAGGCCGAACGACAGGCTGGCCGAGTTGACCATCTCTTCGACCTGCGCCGTAATCGCCTTGGGCATGCCCATGCCACCAAACTGCGGATCACCGCCGACACCGACCCAGCCACCCTCGGCGAAAGCCTGATAGGCCTCGGCAAAACCGTCCGGTGCGCTGACCGCGCCGTTGTTCCAGGTGCAGCCCTGTTCGTCACTGGCGCGGTTCAATGGCGCGATCACTTCGCCGCTGATCTTGCCGGCCTCTTCAAGAATCGCGGCGGCGGTTTCTTCGTCGATCACGTCGGCCAGGCCAGGCAGCTTGGCCCAGAGCCGGGACACCTGGAAAACCTCGTTCAGGACGAAACGCATGTCGCGCAGGGGAGCTTTGTAGTCAGACATTGTTGGCTTACTCGGAAGTGGTCACGGCAAGAGGCATGCCGAGACGTTCAGTGGATTCGATGCCGTCGGCAGGCACGTTTTGCGGCACCCGTTCACGCAGCAGGAAGTACGACAAAGCCGGAATCAGGATCAGCGCACCGAGCATGTTCCACAGGAACATGAAGGTCAGCAGGATGCCCATGTCGGCCTGGAACTTGATCGGCGACCAGACCCAGCACACCACGCCCGCTGCGAGGGTGATGCCCACCAGACCGACGACCCGACCGGTGAACGACACGGCATTGCGGTACGCCTGGGACAACGGCAAACCCTGGCGCTGAAAGTGCAATTGCACGCTGAGCAGGTACAGCGCGTAGTCCACGCCGATGCCCACCCCGAGGGCGATCACCGGCAAGGTCGCAACTTTCACGCCGATGCCCATGGCGACCATCAGCGCTTCGCAGAGGATCGACGTCAGCACCAGCGGCAACAGCGCCACCAGCGTGGCGCGCCAGCTGCGGAAGGTGATCAGGCAGAACAGCGTCACCGCCGCGTAGACGTACAGCAGCATGGTGCG
>Ga0247812_10000471_pt1 | contig 26252 bp, 24 predicted proteins | sample UWRJL149409B1_FD_178011 | JGI IMG/M metagenome (GOLD analysis project Ga0247812, IMG submission 178011) | Plant litter microbial communities from Arlington Agricultural Research Station in Wisconsin, United States - UWRJ-L149-409B-1 | ecosystem: Environmental > Terrestrial > Plant litter >...
GCCCCCCGCCTGCCCCCCCCCCCCCCTTCAGGAGGGGCAGATGGCTGTAAGGTGGGTGTTGACGATCGGCGCCCGTCGACATTTGAGCCCAGGCACGCTTAGCGAAAGCCCGCTGGTGGCGCTTTGCGCGAAATTTTGACCGGCTGCCTTCGACCTTGGCCAGAGAGCGGTGAATAGGGTCACCGCATCAGGATTCCTCCCAACCGGAACGACGGCCGTAATCCGACGTTGGCCTAGCCTGTATGGAGCATCACGATGGAAAAGCCGGCCTTTACCGAGGCATCGAGCGTCACCGTTGTTGAGGGCGATGTTGTCGTCATCGGACCAGGGTGCATTGGAGCGTCTTTGACGCCTCAAGCGGCTGAGGAGACCGGCCGGCGACTAGCGGCAGCAGCAGCTAAGGCTCTTGATGAGCCGCCGCCTTACGAGCCTGAATGACCAAGCTGCTCGTCGTGCTCTTTCGCTAGAAGCAACGCACGCGCATCGCACTCAGCAGCATAGCACTGCAGTTCGCTTGCTGCCTCGAAATCGGCGGTAAGGGAGGCGAGCCGACGAGCCCTGGCGGCCTCATTCTTCAGTGCTATCACCTCGACGTGCATGCCAGAGCAATGCGAGGTTTGATGATCTGTTCCACAGGGTAGGACGGCACGCCGGTGTTATGGGGAGGCGGTCACAAACGCCTGGCCTTCCAACTGGCGGCCGGAACTTGTATCGGCGGACTGTGACGGTGCCTAGCGACACCTGCGCTGGCCCAAACATGCCGACGTCGTCCCTGCAGCCATCCGAAAAGCTGCTTTGGCGCCGATCAGACAGTGCCTAGTCGGGGCGCCCGATTCAGAAGGCGAACGCCAGATGGCGACGATGGTGGGTTGCGGCAAGTTGAGCCGCTGGCGCATTCAGGACACGATTACAGGATGTCCAAGCCCTTCACAGAAATGCGTATGATCCTGGATGCGCGACCGGCGCGGCCTGTATTGCGCGAGGGCTTTGCCATTGCAGAATTTCGCCCTGAGCATGCCGAGGCCGTCCATGCCCTGCTCGCTGGCGCCTACGCGAAGGGCGGAGGGCGTGTGGCTTCCTTTTCCTCGTGGTGGGAACAACTTCGAGCGGACGAGGAATACGCCCCGGAACTTGTCTTGCTCATCAGAATGCAGGACGGAACGCTGGTTGGTGTCGCACAATGCTGGACGAGCGGCTTCATCAAGGACTTCGCCGTGACCGAGGAATGGCGCGGACGCGGATTTGGCACGGCGCTCCTGCAGCACGCCTTCGATGTCTTTTGGGCTCGCGGCGTGCGCTGGGTTGGCTTGAAGGTCGCTGACGACAATCCGTCAGGGGCTCAACGGCTCTATGGCCAAGTCGGAATGCGTCCATGGAGAGCCGGCTAAGGCGCGGGGTGTGCTCGTGGCCCATCCTTGCGCTCTGGCGAACTCCCGTGGCTGTCTGAAAACCTCCGGCGCCATAAAGGGGCGGGTGTGGGCGGTTCAGCGGCGTGCGTCGGGGAGCCAATGTCGTGTCGGGCCGTTCCGCACCCGGTCAAGGAGACGATTATGGCGACGACGTTAGAGGCAACATTTGAAACACGGCGCGAAGCCGAGATGGCGGTCGAGCGCCTCGTGCAGGAGCATGGCGTCGAACGCAGCGACATCTTCGTGACTGCGGAAGGTCAAGCGAACACGGCCGGCGTCGACGTGGCGGGCGCCGACATCGAGGCCGGCGCCCCTAGCCCGCCAAATCGTGGGGACAGTGCGTTGAATGGGGCGATCGTGGTCTCGGTCGATGTGAACGATGAGGCGCGCGCGACGGATGTTCGCGCAGCGTTTGCCGAGTTTGGTGGCCAGAGCTTGGTGGATTAAGGCGGGAATAGCGAGGAGGTCGGACATGCGGCACACGACGTTGGTTATGCACCCCTGTGGCAATGCACGCCGGCGTCGATCTCGTCGGCGCGGGAACCAAGGTCGGCGGCCCGAACACGAAGCGGGCCGCGACGGAACTGATCGGAAGTTAGAGCGGATTCTCTCAAAACAATCTGGTCTTGGGTTGGTTGGGTGCGCCCCGCAGGGGGAACGCACCCAACCCGTCAGCCAAAGAGCGGGACGGGGTCTCGCCCGCCGCCATTCCAATTGCCCCAGTTCGGCAAGACGTAGCTCAGGTCGGCGCTGGACACCCCAAACCATTGCGCGGTCGCGCCGAAATATTCCTCGTTAGCGATGGTGGGCCATCCAGGCGCCGCCGACGACGAAATGAGCGTTATCCCAGCCGTGGTTTGAGCCGTTCGAACCGTTGTCTTTGAAGGTGCGGCGAAAATCGGAAATGGTCACGATCGTCACCTTGTCCTGCAGCCCTAGGCGCGTCATGGCCTCCGCAGAGGCTCTGGAGCCTCATGGCCAGGTCGCTGAGCATGTCGGCGTGCGCGAGTCGCCGACGCTGGCGTGCAGGCATGGTGCGCCGCGCTGCGGTTTTGTTCCGGGTCCTGAGCAAGCAAGCGTGTCGTTGTTGAGCCGACAATGTGGACGCATTCACCACTAGCTCTCGATCATCTCCCGGATCTTGGCGCCCAAGGCGTCGAGCGTGAAAGGCTTGGTCAGCAAGTCCATCCCAGACGCCAGGAAGTCGCCCCGAACGGCCGCGCTTTCAGCATAGCCGGTGACGAACAGCACCTTTAGACCAGGTCGGATGTCGCGCGCCAGATCGGCAAGCTTGCGACCGTTGAGCCCGGGCAAGCCGACGTCGGACACCATCAAGTCAATGCTTTGATCCGATCTCAGAATTGGCAGAGCCTCCCGGCTGTCGGCGGCGACATGGCCGACATAACCCAGTTCCGTCAGGACCTCGATGATCAGCAGGCGCACGGTCGGGTCATCTTCAACGACCAGGACGTCCTCGCCACGGCCCCTGGGGGTGGCGGCCTCATCGGCCTCGCCGATCAGGGCCTCCGCGCTGTTCGACCGCGGCAGGTAGAGCTTCACGGTGGTGCCGTCGCCCACCACACTGTCGATGCGAACATGGCCTCCGCTCTGCTTGGCGAAGCCATAGATCATCGACAGGCCAAGCCCCGTGCCCTGTCCCAATGGCTTGGTGCTGTAGAAGGGATCGAAAGCCTTGGCCACGACCTCCGGCGTCATGCCTGGTCCGGTGTCCGAGACGCAGACGACGATATAGGGGCCTGGCGTCACCTCTTCGCCCACCAGGGATTGGGAGGCGTCCATATGCGTATTGGTGGTCTCGATCCGCAGTCGCCCGCCGTCGGGCATCGCGTCGCGGGCGTTCAGCGTAAGGTTCAGGATGGCGTTTTCGAGTTGGTTGGCGTCTGTCAGGGCAGGCCAGAGCCCCGCGCCGAGGACCACCTCGAAACGCACCTGCTCGCCAAGCGTGCGGCGAAGCATGTCGTCCATGCTAGCGATCAGCGCATTGACGTCCGAAGGTTTGGCGTCGAGCGACTGGCGTCGAGCAAACGCTAGCAGCCTATGCGTCAGGGCAGCCGCTCGCTGGGCCGAGGTCGAGGCCGCGTCCATGAAGCGTGCGATGTCCTGGGTCCGACCAGCGTCCATCCGCCGGCGGATCAGATCCAAGGATCCCGTGATGCCGGTGAGAAGGTTGTTGAAGTCGTGGGCGATGCCGCCGGTCAGTTGCCCGATCGCCTCCATCTTCTGGCTCTGACGCAACTTCTCCTCAGCCAATTCCCGATGCGCATGTTCAGCCTCGAAAGCCTGGGTCCGCTCGGCGACCCGCTCTTCCAAGGTCTCATTGGCTTTGCGCAGCGCACCTTCGCTGACCCGCAACTCGGCTTGGGCCGCGCGCATCCTCTGACCGACCTGGAGGCGATCAACGGCGGCGGCGACCAGATTGGCGTAGCCGCGCAGGAACTTGGTGTCGCGCTCGACAAAATGGCCGCGGCTGCGACTATCGACCTGCAAGATGCCGAACGGCCCCTTGCCTTCGGCCCCCAGGATGATGACGCTGACGATAGACTTGACGCCGTGGCCCTTGATGAAGTCGGCATATTCGAAACGCGTTTCCTGATCGATGTCGACGGACATCACCGGCTCACCGGTCTTCAGCGCGTAACCCTCGGACGAACCTCTGACGGCTGCGACGGTGATGTGCCCGACCACGCCCGGTTTCCAGCCGACGCCGGCGCGAACCCGCAAGGTGAGACCGTCGGCTTGAACCTCCATCACCTTGGCCAGTTCAGTGCCAAGCGCCTCGCCCACCAATCGGCAGGCTTCCATCAGGATATCGTCGAGGTTCTCGGAACGCAGGGCCATCTCGCCAAATTTGGCCAGAACGTCTTGTTGCCGCAGGAGGGTGGCTTCGGTCATTGAGGTTCGGAAAACCGCTCCACGGGTCAGGACCTGTGCCCGACTGGGAGCGCGAGCCTTGCTTAGGCGAGGGGGCAAACCCCTGCGCTCATCATCAACGCATCACAGTTGCGGCAAGGTGCATGGCGTCAGAAGAAAATAATAAATAAGTTGATCGCGTAATGCCGATGATCCGTGCTAATAATTTAAAGATATTGAGTGCGTATGATGTTTTACAAAGACGCGGTTCTATAAAGACGACCCAGGTACGGCTTTCGCTTCGCGAGCCTCTGACTTTCAAAGGGACAGCCGTGGCTGCCCATTCCATTCTTCACAAAGACGCCGGAAATGGTTTGGCGTTGGCCATCGTCGCGTCTTCCGCCGAGCCCTTGCTGTTGCTGGATCAAGACCAGACGGTGATCGCCGCGAGCGCATCCTTCTGCCTGGCCTTTCACATCGAACCAATCGGCGTGGCCGGTCAAAGGATCACCGATCTTGGATCGGGCGAATGGAACGTGCCTCAACTGAAGTCGCTTCTGAGCGCCACCCTGTCGGGCCGCGCGAAGGTGGATGCCTATGAGATGGAGCTCAAGGTCCCTGGTCTAGCGTCCAGGCAACTGGTGCTGAATGCCGAGAAGCTAGTATTCGGCGGCCCCGAGACACAGTTGCTTCTTCTGGCTGTCGCCGACGTCACCGATCAGCGCCTCGCGATCAAGGTGAGAGACGATCTGGTGCGCGAGAAGGCCGCCATGCTCAAGGAATTGCAGCACCGGGTCGCCAACAGTCTGCAGATTATCGCCAGCGTCTTGTTGCAGAGCGCCCGCAAGGTCCATTCCGAAGAGATTCGTGGGCACCTCCACAGCGCTCATAATCGGGTGATGTCGGTTGCGGCTGTCCAGCGTCAGTTGGTGACGACGGGCGAGGCGGAGGTTGGCCTTGCCGGCTATTTCACCGAGTTGTGCTCCAGCATCGCCGCCTCGATGATCCCAGATCCAGCGCAGCTGGCGCTTAGTGTTGCGTGTGACGCCAGCACCACCGACTCTGAGGTTTCCGTAAGCCTGGGCTTGATCATCACCGAACTTGTGATCAATGCGCTCAAACACGGCTTTCCCGCAGGCCGCGCGGGGACGATCAAGGTTGCCTATCGATCGCGCGGAGCGAGCTGGGCAATGTCGGTCACTGACGATGGCGTGGGCATGCCCGCGGGCGGCGTCGAAAAGCCTGGTCTCGGCACCAGCATCGTGCGCGCCCTGGCCACTCAGCTGAAGGCCGATATCCGCGTCGTCGACATGACACCGGGTACAGCCGTCTTGATCGAGCACAAAGATCTTGCTGGCCAGGTCGAGCCACCGTTGGCGCCCGCCGTCTAACGGCACTGTTCGCGCCGGATTTCCAGCGCGTCCCCGGACCTCAGCGTCTGACCGGAGGCGAAATTCAAAGGCGAGCCCAATGTCTTCCAAGATGCAAGCTGCCGTCGTCGTGGCGTTTGGCGCGCCACTGTCTTTGCAGACGCTCGATATTCCCGCTCCAGGGATTGGGCGGATCCTGATCAAGACCGAGGCCTGCGGCGTCTGCCACACCGACGTCCATGCCGCCGATGGCGACTGGCCGGTCAAGCCGGCGACGCCGTTCATTCCGGGTCACGAAGCCATTGGCCGCGTCGTCGCTCTGGGCGAGGGCGTCACGGCGGTCAAGCTGGGCGACCGCGTCGGGGCGCCATGGCTCCACTCGGCCTGCGGTCATTGCGAGCATTGCCTGTCGGCCTGGGAGACGGTCTGCGGTGAAGCCCAGTTTGGCGGCTATACTCAGAATGGCGGCTTTGCCGAATACGTGGTCGCAGACCCCAACTATGTCGCCCACATCCCGGACGGTCTGAGCGCTGTCGAGGCGGCTCCGATCATCTGCGCCGGTGTCACCTGCTACAAGGGCCTCAAGGAGGCCAACGCCAAGCCAGGAGATTGGATGGCGGTCTCGGGCGCAGGCGGGCTTGGCCACCTGGCCATCCAATACGCCAAGGCCATGGGCTTTCGCGTCTGCGCGATCGACATCGACGAGGGCAAGCTTGCCCACGCCTTGAAGCTAGGGGCGGACCTAGCCTTTAACGCCCAGGCCGAGGGGGTCGTCGAGGCCCTGAGGGCGGCGACGGGCGGCGGCGCGCATGGTGTGCTGATCACCGCGCCATCCCTTTCCGCCTTTCATCAAGGCGTCGCCATGACGCGCAAGCGGGGGACATGCGTGCTGGTCGGCTTGCCGCCGGGCGAGTTTCCCGTGCCGCTGTTTGACGTCGTCGCCAATTGCATCACGATCCGCGGATCGTTCGTCGGCACGCGCCAGGATATGGCCGAGGCTCTGGCCTTCGCGGCCACAGGCCAAGTCAAGGCTGACATTGAGGTTCAGCCGCTGTCGGCGATCAATGACGTGCTTGAACGGCTCAAGCGCGGCCAGGTCCCTTCGCGCGTCGTCCTTGAATTCACCTGAAGGGAGTACCAGATGGCGCATCGAAATCTGGTGATCATCGCCTCGGTTCTTGCGTTGGCGGGCGGTGACGCCTTGGCCGGTGATCGCGCCGCCGACATCAGCGCCGGCCAGGGCGTTGCCCAGAGAAACTGCGGCGGCTGTCATGCGGTGGCCGGAGGCGGAAGTCCGCTCGGTGACGCGCCGCCGTTCCGCGATCTGCACGAGCGCTATCTCGATGGCGGCCTTGCTCAGCTCTTGACGGAAGGCATGCTGCAACCGCTCCGCATGCCCGAAGAAGGATCTCCCAGGCGACACCCTCGCATGCCCATGGCCGTCCTCGGCGACGACGAAATCACTCAGCTGACGGCCTACCTCAAAAGTCTTGAGCCTCGCCGTGTAAAAAGGCGGCCCAAGTCATAGGCCGGCCGTAACCTCAAGGACGTGCCGGGCAATCATGATCTCTTCGTCCGTGGGGATCACCCAAACTGCCACCTTGCTCCTGCTGTCGCTAATGCGTCCCGCTCCCTGATCGTTGGCGTCCCGGTCGATAACCAGGCCGGTCCAGGCCAGGCGTTCGGCGACGGCGTGCCGGATCTCGGCCGCGTTCTCGCCGATGCCGCCAGTGAAAATGAGGCCGTCGAGACCCTCGAGCGAAGCCATCAGGGCGCCGGCTTCACGCGCGACGCGAAAAACGAAAAGCTCGATGGCTTGGCGAGCGTTGGGATCATCGCTGGCGAGCAGGCTTCGCATATCGCTTGAGAAGCCAGACACGCCGAGCAGACCCGACTGCGCATAGAGTAGGTCCTCGATAGCGCTCGGCGTCAGTCCAGCCTGCTGTTGCAGATAGAGGACGACGCCGGGATCAAGGGCGCCGCAGCGTGTGCCCATGACCAGCCCGTCCAACGCGGTGAAGCCCATGGTGGTGTCGATGCTCCGGCCCGCGCTGACCGCGCAAAGACTGGCTCCAGCGCCGAGATGAGCGACCAAGACCTTGCCGGCCGCCAATGTGGGATCGAGCGTCATGAGCCGACCCATCACATATTCGTACGACAGGCCGTGAAAACCGTACCGGCGCACGCCCTCATCGTGCCAGCGACGTGGCAGGGCGAACCGTGTGACGACGTCGGCATGACCGCTGTGAAAGGCGGTGTCGAAGCAAGCGCATTGCGCCAGGCCCGGTCGCGCCGTCTGGGCCGCCCGGATAGCCGCCAGGTTGTGCGGTTGATGCAGCGGCGCCATGGGCGATAGAGCGTCGAGCGCCGTCAGGACCGCGTCGGTGACGAGGACAGGCGTGTTGAACGCTGTGCCGCCGTGAACCACACGGTGGCCGATTGCGACCAATCGATCGCCGCCCAGGTGGTCGTCGATCCATTCCAGCAGCGGCGCGAGGAAAGCCTCGTGCGCCAACGCCTCGTCGACGTTCCAGCGTCGCTCTATGAGCGGGGCGCCCTTGGCGTCGACCGCGACCATGTGCGGGGCCGCGCCGATGTTCTCGATCTTGCCCCGCAGTCGAGGCGTAACCCCGTCCTCTTCGACTGCGAACACCGCAAACTTGAGGCTCGACGACCCGGCGTTCAGGGTCAGGATCGCATCGGTCACGCGGGACCTTTCGGGGCGGCGATCTGCGCGGCGCGAGCCATCAGCACCGCCACGGCGCAAGAGGCGATGCGCGCGCTTTCGGGATCGGCCCGGCTGGTCAGGATAATCGGCGCGCGAGCGCCGACCACTACGCCGGCCGCGTCGGCGCCAGCCAGAAAGGTCAGCTGTTTGGCCAGGATGTTCCCCGCCACTAGATCCGGCACGACCAGAATGTCGGCCTCGCCGGCCACCGTCGAGACGATGCCCTTGTCCTTAGCGGCCTGCGGGCTGATGGCGTTGTCGAAGGCCAGGGGGCCATCAAGGAGGCCTCCAGTGATCTGACCGCGATCGGCCATCTTGCAGAGCGCCGCCGCATCGAGGGTTGACTGGATCTTGGGGTTGACGGTTTCCACCGCCGACAAGATCGCGACCTTCGGCGTCGCTATGCCCAGCACCAACGCCAGATCGATGGCGTTTTGGACGATGTCGCGCTTGTCGGCTAGCGACGGGGCTATGTTGATCGCGCCATCGGTGATCAGCAGCGGACGCGGGTAGCGGGGCACGTCCATCAGATACACGTGGCTGATCCGGCGCTCGGTGCGAAGTCCGGTTTCCACCGCCATGACTGCATGCATCAACTCGTCGGTATGCAGAGAACCCTTCATCACGAGCTGCGCCTCGCCGGTTCGGACGAGCGCGACGGCGCGGGCGGCGGCGGCGTGGCTGTGGGCGGTGTCCTCGAGCCGGAAGCCCGAGATGTCGACCTTAGCCGCGTCGGCGGCTGCCTGGATGCGTGCGCTCGGACCGACCAGGATGGGCGCGATCAACCCCAGCGCGGCGGCTTCGACCGCTGCAGTGATCGAGGTGGCGTCGCAGGGGTGGACCACGGCCGTGGGGACCGGCGCCGCGCCGGCGCATCGGGCTAGCACCGCCTGCCGCCAGCCGTGGGTGTGGAAGCCGCTCTCGTCGCCCGCCTGGATCATGGTTCATTCCTAGAGCGCCGCAGCAGCGCCGCGAGCATTAGCATAGGGTCGCGCCAATGTTCTGTTTTCACCTGCAGCTGGCGCAAAAAGCCACACTCTCCCCTATAAGACGGGCCTCCTTTGGACCAATTAGATTTTACAATGACTTGCAGCGATGTCTTCGCTCATCCGACTCCAACTATTTTGGCTCGGAAAGCGCCCAGCAAAACGCGACGGTGACCACCGTAACATCAGGCTGGCCCGCATCGGCGTCGCGCGGCTTCCCTTTCACTGTTCAGCCAAACTTGGCGACGGGCCGACTCGCGCACGGGGTTGACGTCGAGGGGGCGGAAATCAGCCTATGGGCGCTCTACCCGCCGCGTCGCTTGCTGAGCGCGCGCGTTTCCGCGGTCCTTGATCAACCTAAGTCGGCCTTCCCAACAGGTGAGCCGCAGAACTGGCCGCTTTCGTTGGCATTGCGCTCGCTGAGCATTCGCGCAGCGGCCCGCCCAACGTTGCGCCTGGCCGGCATAGTTCGACTAAGCTTCGATGAGGGCGGCTGGGATCGCGAAGATAGCAAGGCCGTTCAGCGCGCCGCGCGCGTCGCCGTATCGATGCTCTTTCGCGCCACATCCTCTGAGCTGACACGTTCGGCCCGGTAGACTTTCAGTCTCGCCCGCATCCCATCGTGGCGCGCGTTCAGCACGGCCTTGGCCTCCTCCCGGAAGGCTACAGGGCGGCCGGCCACTTCGCGGTCCGTGAGGTCGTTAGACATCGCGGTCGCCTCGTCGGTGGCGAGGATCGAGACGCAGGTCTCGGCGTCCGTAATGGCGAGGCTGGTCGCCACCTTATTATCGGTTGTGGCGATACTGGTGGCGACCTTGTTGTCCGTCTGGCGGATCGATTCCCGCACCCGAGCTGTATACTTGGCCAGCTCCCCTTCGTTGGGCAGGTTGACGAACTCGCCCCCGCCCGCGCTCGCCACCGCCGCCAGTTTCGTCGCCTGATTTGATGGCAGATCGAATCCGATGACATTGACAATCGCCCGGGCGCCGCCGCTGTTGATGCGACGCGCGACGGCCACCGGATCGCCGTCACAGGTCTCTTCGCCGTCCGACACGACATAGATGACTTGTTGCCCCGGGGTAGCGGACGCAGCCAGCAATGCTTGGGCGCGTTCAAGCCCCGCCGCGAGCGGCGTCCACCCGACTGCTCGGACCTGGCTCAGCGCCGTGCGCAATCTGCTTCGGTCCGTCGACATCGGCGCGAGCACGTCAACAGCGGAACAGGACTTCGCCTTACCGGCTTGGCGATTATCGCCCTGCTGCCCGAAGACCAGTAGAGACGCCTGAACCGTCGCGGGCAGTCCGTCGACAAAGCCCAGCGTCGCGGCCCGCGCCAGCTCGAGCTTGGACCTGCCGCCCATTTGCCCGGCCATTGACCCAGACCCGTCGATCATCACGATCACGCGCGTCGGCGTAGATTTTGGTTCAAGGTCGTGGGTTGGTCCTTTCAGCGCTGGCTGCTGAAGCGGCGCCTGTGCCTTGAAGCAGGTCTCGGGATTTTTCTTCGTGAATTGAACGACATAGGCTTGAGCCTCCGCCGAAGCGCCGGTGACTTTGCCGCCGGCCTTGACCGGGTTGCGGTCGGCCGTTGTTTCCTGATCGCCCGAGGGGCTCCCGCAGCCGACCAAGGTGAGCAATAGCGTGCAGGCCAATAGATCACGCACGGGAAGAGCCCTCATTTTCGCGGCCTTTCAAAGAATGGCGCGACCTAAGCCCGCTGGAGCTGGCGTAGCTTGTCGGCGAGGCTAGACGTGCACAGGTCGATAATCGCCCTGATCAAACATTTAACGTCCAACTCTTTGAAGCGGTCCAAGGGCGCTGTTAGCGCAATTAGCGGGCCTGGCGTCAGCGTTGCGCTCGACGCGGTATGGGATGACTGGTTTTCATTGTCGGGCGTGGACCTTGGAGTCCGTGATCAACCCGATCCCAAAGAGCGCTACGCGTTTTAGCGCGGGGCTATCTCCTCGACGCGAACCCTCATCCGCGTCCCGATCCCAACCGGAAGGAAGTTCAGCGCCTTGCCGCTAGACTCGAAGTGCTCGCGTTCGACGCGGCCTCGAGATCCCTGGCGCTGATTACTGCTCTCGCCGGCGGCCCTCGCCGCTAGGTCGGCTCAGCCATCGCGCCGCGGGCATGGAGACCGCTGAGAATTGCGACGACGATGGCTGCGGGAAGGAGGCTCCAGGGGCCGGCGATACGCACGCCGACCGCTCCCCCGAGCGCGCCTAGGGCGAAGGCCCCGACTGGCGGCCAGGTCTTGCTCATCCGCGCCTTGAGCGCCGCGTCCGGACGGCCGCGCGCGATGGCGAGGTCGACAAGGTCGATGGCGATCTGCGTGACGTTGCCGGTCATCATGGTGGTCGGCGCCATTTGGGCGAAGACGACGCGCGCCCCGACATTCTGCACCGCCATGGCCGCCACGCCGATGAGTCCGGCCAACATCACGGCAGGGCCGTCAGCGACCGCGCCGGGAGAAGCCCAGGCGGTCAGCAGCATAAAGGCCAGCAGCAACACAGACTGCAAGCCGAGCACCAGGGCCTCGCACGCCTGGCCATGGACCGCGCGCCAGCGGATCAGGGCGTAGGTCGCAGCTCCGGCGGCGACGAACATCGGCAGGGCCAGGAGTTTGGTCGCCAAGCCGCCGGAGCCGCCGGCCAGGGCGACCCCGAGCATGACAAGATTGCCGGTGGCGTGGGCGACAAACAGGCCAAACAGCAGGACAAAGCCGATCACGTCGACATAGCCGCCGACGAAAGCCATGCCCATGCTGGTCAGGCCGGAAAGGCGGGCCGGACGCGAGCTCACGCCGTTTTCCTGTCGGGCTCGATCAAGATGGCCGCAAGCATCAGCCCTCCGATCAAGCCCATGTGCTCGAGGAAGGTATTGGTGGCGTGGAAGCGGTCCATGGGATCGGAGAGCGTCCAGAACGGATGTGCGATCAGGGTGGCCAGAGTGGTGAAGACGCCTAAGGCTCCGGCCGCCAGCCAACCTAAGCGACCCAAGACCAGCAGGACCGAACCGCCCAACTGGACAACGATGGTCAGAGCCACGACCAGCCCGGCGGGCCTGAGGCCAAAATGAGCAGCCTCGCCAAGGGCGTCCCGCAGGTGGGTCAGCTTGTACAGGCCCGCGAGCGCGTAGGGCGCTGTCAGGATCGCGCGCGCGATCACGCCAAAGGCCGGGGCCCGCAGCTGGGCGATGATGGGTTGGGGCGTGGTCATCATCATACCGCCCAGCAGCCGCAACCCATGGCGCCCCAGAACGAGCGCGCATCGCTGGACGGGGTTTGGCGGCCCAGAGCGGCGGCGTGATCGTGACCGTGGACATTGCAACCGCTTGCGCAGCCGCAGGCCGAGGCCAGGGCCATGGCGTGGCGGCGCGAACGCTCCTGATAGCCGCCGAAGGTGCGCACCGGCGACCAGTCGGGCATGGGCGGGGGCAGGACGGGGGCCAGCTTACCGAAGTCGCCCTCGCCGTGCACGACCTTGCCGCCCAGCAGGGTCAGCACCGACGACAGATGCGGGATTTCGTCCTCGGGAACGCTCAGATAGTCGTCGCTGAGCACGGCCAGATCCGCCAACTGCCCCACGGCGATCTGTCCCTTCTTGCCTTCCTCGTTGGAGAACCAAGTGTTGGCCGTGGTCCACAGGTGAAGGGCTTCCTCACGGTCCAAGCGGTTGGCGGGCGGATAGAGACGCGCGCCGCCGACCGTCTTGCCGGTCACCAGCCAGTTCAGAGACACCCAGGGATTGTAGCTGGCGACGCGGGTAGCGTCGGTGCCAGCTCCAACCGGGATCCCGGCCTTCAGCATCGTGTTGATGGGCGGCGTGGCCTCCGCCACCTTGGCGCCATAGCGGTCGATGAAGTCCTCGCCTTGGAAGGCCATGCGGTGCTGCACAGCGATACCGCCGCCCAGGGCCGCGATGCGATCGATGTTGCGCTCGCTGATGGTCTCGGCGTGGTCGAAGAACCAGTGCAGCCCATCGAAGGGCATGTCGCGATTGACCTTTTCGTAGACGTCCAGCGCCCGGGTGATGGTCTCGTCATAGGTGGCGTGCAGCCGCCAGGGCCAGCGGTTTTCGACCAGGTGGCGGATCACCGGTTCCAGGTCGCTTTCCATGTTGGCCGGCATCTCGGGACGCTCAACCCGGAAGTCTTCGAAGTCGGCGGCGCTGTAGACCAGCATCTCGCCCGCGCCGTTATGGCGGTACTTGTCATCGCCTTGCCCCGGCTTGACCTGCTTGGACCACGACTGGAAGTCCGACAGCTCGGCTTTCGGCTTTTGGGTGAAGAGGTTGTAGCTGATGCGCACGGTCAGCTGATCGTCCATGTGCAGCGTTTCGATGATCTCGTAGTCGTCGGGATAGTTTTGAAAGCCCCCGCCGGCGTCGATCACGCCGGTCACGCCTAGGCGGTTCAGCTCGCGCATGAAATGGCGGGTCGAGTTCAGTTGGTGCTCGGGCGGCAGCTTGGGCCCCTTGGCAAGGGTGGCGTAGAGGATCGCGGCGTTGGGCTGGGCCAGCAGCAGGCCGGTGGGCTCGCCGGAGGGGTCGCGCTGGATCTGGCCGCCCGGCGGATTGGGCGTGTCCTTGGTGTAGCCGACGGCGCGCAGGGCGGCGCGGTTGAGCAGGGCGCGGTCGTAGAGATGCAGGATGAACACCGGCGTCTCGGGCGCGGCGGCGTTGATCTCGTCCAGGGTCGGCAGGCGCTTTTCGACGAACTGGTGCTCTGTGAAGCCGCCCACCACGCGCACCCACTGCGGTGGCGGAGTGTTGGCCGCCTGCCTCTTGAGCATGGCCATGGCGTCGGCCAGGGTCGGCACGCCGTCCCAGCGCAGCTCCATATTATAGTTCAGCCCGCCGCGGATGATGTGCGTGTGGCTGTCGATCAGGCCGGGGATCACGCGGCGGCTTTTCAAATCAAGGATCGTCGGCTCGGGGCCGGCGGCCGCGCGGACCTCGCCCTCCTCGCCGACGGCGGCGAACCTGCCGTCGCGGATCAGGGCGGCGTCGGCGCGCGGATTGCTGCGATCCAGGGTCGTGAAATTGCCGTTGAAGAGAAGCAGGTCGGCCATGGCGCCGGGCCTCCGGGATTGGGCGAAAGCGGGATTGGACAGGAAGGCCGCGCCAAGGGCGACGGCTTGACGACGGTCGAGCGGGGTCATGCCGGGTCCTTCGGCGGTTGCGGTTCGGCGACAGCATCAGGGTTGGCTTGGGGACCCAGCACCTGACCGGCGCATTGGGGCGTCTTGAGATAGGCCAAGACCGGGGCCTTGACGACAAGACGCTTGACCACGGGCACCATTTGCTCGCCCAACAGCATGCCCAGAAGACCCAGCAGGGCGATTGCCGGCGGAGCGGGCGAGCGAACTTGGAGCAGGGAATAGATCACGCCCACCAGCAGCCCGGCGCCGAGCGAGAATAGATAGGGTTTCATCATGGGCTCCTGGCGCAGCCAAAGCGTGGGCCTCCTTGGCCTGAGCCCTGCGGTTGCGCAGTTTTGCTTGGCGAACCTAGACCCGTGATCTGTCGCCGCGGATTGAACGATTTTCACTTTGCGCAAAGCCGCGGTGAGCGAGCCTTAGACGTCCACAAAGACGCAATTGACCGCCGTTTACTGCGCTTAACGACAGTATGGCGCGCGTCTCTCCTAGGGTGTTGCCGCAACACAAGGCGGAGAGGCGCATGCCTGAGTTCCAAAGCAGTTCGACGGCGCGTTCCGTGTTTAGAGCCCATGAGAAGGATTTGGCGGCTTTCCCGCTTGCGGCGCGCGAGCATCTTGACTGGCGTGAGGACGTCTTCGGCGATCTCAGCCGTGAGCGGCGGGCCGAGCAAGACGCAAACCCGAAAGAGTCCATTGCCAGCTGCAAAGGCCTGCTCCCGTGGCAGGTCAAGCGGGTCCGTGACTATGTCGACGCCAACCTGCACGACCGGGTGTGGGTGACGCTGGCGGCTAGCCACGCGCGCCTCAGCCCCAACTACTTCTCGCGATGCTTTCGACAGTCTTTAGGCATGACGTTTCCGCGTTTCGTGGCGGGCCGGCGCATCGAGCGCGCCCAGGCGCTGATGATCGGGGGCGTCGATAAGCTTAGTCAGATCGCCTTGGCGTGCGGCTTTGCCGATCAGGCGCATTTTACGCGCACCTTTGGCAATTTTCTCGGGTGCACGCCGTCGTGTTGGCGCCGTCGCGCGGTCATGGACCCTTTGGCGGTCAGGCCGGCCGGCGCTCACCAGGGCTGCAAGGTCGTTCTTGGAACCCTAGAGTTTCGCGCCGCCCACTCGTGACGCCTTTGGCCGCGCGCTAGACCGCGCGTCGGCCGGACGACCATTCGTGACCAGGAGTGTCGAGCATGACAAGCTGCAACTGGACCCGCCGTCGGGCCATCAAATCGGGCGTGAGCGTGATGGGCGCGACCGCCCTGTCTTCGGTCAGCACGGCCTTGGGCGCGGCGCCCCAGTCTGACGGCTACGCCACCGTCCCCGGCGGTCGGATCTACTGGCGAAAGTTCGGAGCCGGCGCCAAGACGCCGCTGCTGACGCTGCATGGCGGCCCGGGTTCGTCGCACAACTACCTGCTGCCGCTCCAGGCCCTGGCTGACGAGCGCCCGGTTATCTTCTACGACCAGCTTGGTTGTGGCCGGGCCGATGCTCCGGAGGAAGAGAGCGCCTACGCCATACAGCGCTCAGTCGACGAGGTCGACGCGGTGCGCGCCGCCTTGGGCCTGGATCGGGTGGTGCTGCTGGGTCACTCGTGGGGCGCGTTGCTGGCCGTCGAATATCTGTGTCAGGGGCGGGGCGGGGGTGTTGATCGTCTGATCCTCAGTGGCGCCATGGCCAGTATCCCGCAGGTTGTCGCGGGGTTCGAGCGACTCTTCGCCGCCATGCCCAATGGCTGGAGCGAAAAGATCCACGCCCTGGAGACGGCCGGGAGGACGGGCGGGTCCGACTATGCGGCGCTGGTCCAGCAGTTCTACGACACCTTCGTCTTGCGCGTTCCCCCAAGCCCCGAGGTGATGGCGACCCTCGCGGCGCTCTCGAAGTCGCCCGCCTACCGCGTGCTCAATGGACCAAACGAGTTTACGATCGTCGGCAAGATCAAGGACTGGGACCGGCGCAAGGATCTCAAGGCGATCACCCAAAAGACCTTGATAACGACCGGCGAGTTCGACGAAGTCACCCTCGATTGTCACCAGACCCTCCGCGCCGGCGTCGCCGGCCCCGCGCGCCTCGCCGTGATGACCGGATGCTCGCACCTGACGATGAACGAAAAGCCGGCGCAGTATAATGGGCTGCTGCGTGACTTCATGAACGAGGCCTAAGACCCCCGACGTCGGCGCCGGGATGCCGGGTCGCCGGCGTAAGGCCGCCTTAGAGGTCGGGGCAGGCCTGGTCCTTGGCCAGCCGGTCGGCCATGCGCACCAGCTCTGGTAGAGACTCGGCCTCCATCTTCTTCATCACCTGGCTGCGATGAAGCTTCACGGTCGCCTCCGTAATGGCGGCGCGCTCGGCGATCTGCTTATTGAGGAGGCCCGCCGCGACGAGCGTGAAGACTTGGCGTTCGCGCTCGGACAGGGTGGCGTGACGCGAGCGCAGCGCGCCGTCACGCCTGGCCTCCACGCGACGTTGCTGGTCCAAGGCCAGGGCCCGGTTCACCGCCTCCAACAGGTCCTGCTCGCGCACCGGCTTAGTCAACACGTCGACAGCGCCGGCCTTCATCGCCCGAACCGCCATCTGGACATCCACGTGGCCGCTGATCAGCACCACCGAATGGGTCGCGCCATTTCGCGCAAGCGCTTCCTGAAACTCCAGTCCGCTGCGGCCCGGCAGGCGAATATCCAGAACGATGCAGCCGGCCCGGTCCACTTGCCCTGACTCGACGAAAGCCTGCACCGATCCGTAGATCTGCGTGACCATGCCGACCGATTGAAAGAGGCCGCGTAGCGCCTCGCGAACACTTTCGTCGTCGTCGATCACGACGACGGCGCCGTCGCTGTCCTTAGCCATCGGAAACATGAACGCCGTATCCTTCCGCCAAGGGCAGGGTGAAACTGAAGAGACTTCCGCGCATCTGGTTGTTGGCCGCCCAGATCCTGCCGTTGTGCGCTTCGATGATCGAGCGACAAATTGACAGGCCCATGCCGATGCCTTGGGTCTTGGTGCTGAAGAAGGCCTCGAACAGGCGATCGGGGTCGACGGTCCCCAGGCCCGGTCCGTTGTCCGCCACGCTCACAAGCGCGTCACCGTCGCGCGTTTCGGCCCGAACGGTCAGTCGGCGCGAGCCTATATCCGTGCCCGACATGGCCTCGACCGCGTTCATGATCAGGTTGAGGACGACCTGCTGCAGCTGGGTGCTGTCTCCTCGGATGGCGATCGTGTGCGCCTGAATCTGCGCTTTGGCGACCACGCCCTGGCGCTGGAACTCGTTCTGAAGAAGATCAAGGACGACCTGGACGACCTGATCCAGCCACACCGTCTCCATGCGCGGCGGAGATTTGCGCGCTAGGTTGCGCAAGCTGGTTATGATGTCACCCGCGCGGTGGCCATCTCGGACGATGCGTTCGGCGGCCTGACGCGCCATGGCGATATCAGTCTGTGCGCCGTCGAGCCATCGCAGGCAGGCTCCGGCATTGGTGACGACCGCCATCAGCGGCTGATTGACTTCATGGGCGATCGAGACCGCGAGCTCGCCGATAGTCGTCATCCGGGTCACGTGAGCCAGATCGTTGCGGCTCTGCTGCAGGTCGGCTTCCGCGCGTTTGCGGTTTTCGATGTCGACATTGACGCCGAACCACTGAGTGAGATTGCCCGCCTCGTCGAAGAACGGGCATGCCCGGATCAGGAACCAGCGATATTCACCGTCCGCTCGGCGCAGGCGCAGTTCGGCTTCACCGGGTGTGCCGGCGGCGATGATTTCCGTCCACATTTCGAGAATATGGTCGCGGTCGTCGGGGTGGATATAGTTGGCGAACTTGAAGCCCAGGACGTCCTCGAGCTGCACGCCAGCGTAGTCCAGATACTGCTGACTCCAGAACCGTGTGGCGCCCTTGGCGTCGGACGACCAGGTTAGGCCCGGAATCGAAGAGATGATCTGTTGTAATTCACGCTCGCTGTCGCGAAGCGCCGCTTCGCTGGCGCGAACTGTGTCTTGCGCCACCTTCCGGTCTTCAATGTCGATATTGACCCCGAACCATTCGGCCAGGCGCCCGGCGTCATCGAACGAGGGACTGGCGCGAAATAGCATCCAGCGATAGCTGCCGTCCGCGCGGCGAAGGCGCGCTTCATGTTCGTTGGCGTGGCCCTGCGCGAAGGCGTTCGCCCAGGCGCTGAAAAGTCCGTCGGCGTCTTGAGGATGGATGGCGTTTCGCCACGCGCCGGCGAGCGCGTCCTCGGCGTCGAGGCCGATATAGTCAAGATATTGCTGGCTCAAGAAGGAGATCGCGCCGTCCGGGCTTGCCGACCAGACAAGGCCGGGAACGGCGTTGATGATGTGCTCCAGGCGGCGCTGGTGGCCCCGAAGCGCGGCCTCACTCGCCCGCAGGGCCTCTTCAGCGCGCTTTCTGTCTTCGATATCGACGACGATCCCGTACCATTTGAGAACCGCACCATCGTTGTCCAGCAGAGGGCTCTGGCGAAAGGCGAACCATCTGTATTCGCCATCGTGGCGCCGCATGCGGCCTTCTGTCTCCTGGGGCCGCCTTGAACCGACGATCTCGTTCCAGACGGCGCGTAAAGGCTCCACGTCATCGGGATGAAAGAGCCGATAGAAGCCTTCGCCCGCGATCTCCTCGAAGGCCACGCCCGCGTAATCCAGAAAGGGCTGGTTCCACGAATCCAGCATGCCGTCAGGCTTTGTCGACCAGACCATCGCGGGGATGGTGCTGACCGTCAGGCTTAGGGATCGCTCGCTCTCCCTGAGGGCTGCCTCGCTCGCTTTCAGCGCCTCTTCAGTCCGCTTCAGGTCTTCGATATCGAGGTCAACGCCGAACCACCGGACGGTCCCGCTCGCGTCGGCGAACTTCTGGCCGGCGAAGTAGAACCAACGATAGGCGCCGTCGAAGCGCCGGATGCGCGCTTGGGCGAGCGAGGCGTCCTTGTCCTGGGCTTCACGCCAGGCCGTCATCAAGCCGTCCACGTCGTCGGGGTGGATGACGTCGGCAAAGCCGAAATCCAAGATCCTGTCAGCCGGAAGGCCGACATAGTCCAAGTACCTCTGGTTGACGAAATCGGCGCTGCCGCCTTCCTTGGCGGACCAGATCAGCACCGGGAGCGAGTCCAGGATCAGGCTTACGTTACGCTCGCTGGCCATGACCGCCGCCTCGGCGCGCTTGCGGTCCTCGATGTCCAGATTGACGCCATACCAGCGAATGACCTCGCCTTCGGCGTTGAGCAAGGGACTGCAGCGGCAGATCAGCCAGCGGTACTCGCCATCGGCGCGTCTGGAACGACCCTCGACGTCGCCGCCGGTCCGCGAGGCCATCATAGCTTGCCATTCGGCGAACATCCGATCGACGTCGTCGGGATGGAATTGGGCCAGGAAGCCGGTTCCGATGAGGTCCTCCACGGGCTTGCCGAGGAAGTCGAGCATGCTTTTGTTGAACCGGTCGGCGTAGCCTTCGGCGGTCGTCGACCAAGCCATGCCCGGGATGGTGTCGAGCATCAGGTTCAGGGCGTGTTCACTCGCGCGCAACGCTGCTTCGCTGGCGCGAAGCGCGTCCTCGGCGCGCTGCAGGTCTTCGATATCGATGTTGCACCCGAACCAGCGCACCACCCCGTTGGCGTCGGTCAATTTGCGGCCCGCGAAATAGAACCAGCGGTACTGGCCGTCGGCGCCTAGGATCCGGCCCTTTAGCGCGGTCTGATCGTTGTGGGTGATATCCCGGGTCCAGATCTCCATCATGCCGGGCACGTCGTCGGGGTGGTAGAGATCCAGGAAACCCCATTCGAGGATCTTGTCGGCGGGTTCGCCAGCGTAGTCGCGCCAGCTTTGATTGATGAAATCGGCGCTGCCGTCGGGCCGAGCCGACCACACCAGGACCGGCAAGGAATTGACGATCAGGTTCAGGTTCTGCTCGCTTGCCAGCAGGGCCGACTGGGCCGCTTCAAGTTCGGTCTTGGCGCGCTTACGGTCCTCGATGTCCGTGCCCACCCCGTACCACTTGATGACGTTGCCGGCCGCGTCGAACAGCGGATTTTGCCGCATCACGAACCAGCGATACTGGCCATCGGCGCGGCGAATGCGGCCCTCGACATCGCGCGGACGCTTGGTGGCCATGATATCCTGCCATGAGGCCAGGAGGTGGGGCAGGTCGTCCGGATGGAAGATCGGCCAAAAGCCGTGACCGCTGAGATCTTCGGCGGTCCATCCGACATAGTCGACGAAGTTCTGGTTGCAGAAGTCGATGAGGCCATCGGCCGTCGTCGACCAGGCCATGGCCGGAATGGTGTTGATGATCAGGTGCAGCCGCCACTCGTTTTCCGCAAGCGCCTGATCGGACGGAGACTTGGCGCGTGGATCCGCGGGCGGCTGACGATCGCTCAACTCGCGCATCTCGCGGCAGGCCAGGCTCGTTTGCGATGCGGCGATCTTGAGCTTGGAGCGCTCAAGCCGATCGGGGAACGCCGCGCGGCGCGCTCCGGCCACGATCTCACCGATGCTGGCGCTCTCACCGAGGCCGCATCGAACGACTGACAGCGACGCGTCGCCCAAGATCAGCGTGGTCTCGAGCGCGCTGTTGAATGTTTCGTCCAGGGCGGCGCGGATCGTTTCGGGCGGGAAAAGCTCGGCGAAGTCGGACGCCGCGCGCAGGAAGACGTGCGTGGTGTCGTTGAAGCGCAGGCCCACGAAATCCAGCGCGAGCATGTCGAGCAGGGTGTCGAGCACATTCTCGGCGATGGCTGTCGGGTCCAGGCCTTTCCAGGCTTCGGTCAGGCTGCTCAGGCGCTCGATGTCGCAAAGCAGCGGGTCCAGACACTGACTTTCGGCCGACAGGGCCGTCACGTGCGGAGGTGCCACGAGGAGCCCATTGTCTTGTCTCTCCGACGTCGTCGCAGCCTAACGCGATCGCGGCGCGGCATCCACCTCGACCAAGGTCAAGCAAAGCTCGACTATAGTTGAGTCCGACACGACCATCAGAGATGGCTGCGCGACCATCGACCAATTGAAGCCCTACCGCGCCGAGCGGTACCGTCCAGGCTTGATCCAAGGAGGGTGGCGTGTCGAAGCGTTCGAAGTCCACCTGCCGTCGCGGCGATGATGGCGATCAAAAGCCGCCGGGCAGGGCGCCGCGCTCATGACCCACGCGCCCACCTTCGCCTTTGGAACCTATCTGTTCATACCCCGGCGGCAGCTTCTCCTGAGAAGCGGCGAGGTCGTTCGGGTCGGATGCCGGGCCCTCGATCTGCTGACCGCCTTCGTCCAACGCCCCGGCGAGTTGCTCACCAAGCGCGAGCTGCTCCAAGAGGCCTGGCCCAGCACGACGGTCGTGGAGGGGAACTTGAAAGTGCATATCGCCGCCTTGCGCCGGGCCCTCGACGACGCCGTGGACGAGGCCCGGTATATCGCCACCGTGAACGGTCGGGGCTATCGGTTTGTCGCGCCCGTTGAGGCCGGGGAAGCGCTGACAGCTCTTGCGAGCGCCGCCGAGCCAGCGGCCCTCGTCGACCACGTCCCGCCCGTATCGGCCGGCCCCGTTGAAGGCGACTTGGAGGACGTCCTGGCGTTGCTAACCCGCGCAATGGGCTGTGTGACGATCGATCTGCCGCGCGAGCGCGATCTGGCTGTGGCTCCGCCGTTGCAGCGTCGGATCCTGTTCATCGAGCTGACAGCGCGAGACGAGGCCTGGATCGAGGCCGTGTTCGCCCAGCGCCTACGCACGATCTCCGCGACGCGATAGCGTCGCGGAGATTCAAGCCGGAGCCGGAGGCTACTTCTGGACCTTGCGGTCCAGGAAGTCGTGGATCAGGGGCGCCATGACGTCGAGCCGATCTTCCAGGGCGAAATGGCCGCTATCGAGAATGTGGATCTCGGCCTTGGGCAGGTCGCGCAGATAGGGGTGGGCCCCTTCCTCCGGGAAGATCTTGTCGTTCTTGCCCCAGACAATAAGCGTCGGGGGCTGGCGATCACGGAAGAACTTCTGGAAGTCCGGATAGAATGGCACGTTGGAACCGTAGTCTCCCAGCATGTCCAGCTGGACGTCGCGGTTGCCTGGACGGTCGAGCAGGGCCTGGTCATGGACCCAGTTGTCGGGGCTGATGCGGGCCACGTCGCCCATGCCGTCGGTGTATTGAAACTTGGTGATATCCAGTGTGACCAGGTCGTTCAGGGCGTCGCGGTTCTTCTGGGACCGATCGTTCCAGTAGACCTTGATCGGATCCCAGAACGGCGACTGCAGGCCCTCGATATAGGCGTTGCCGTTCTGGACAATCAGGCCGCTGACCCGTTCGGGATGTTTCAACGCCAGGCGGTAGCCGATCGGGGCTCCGTAATCCATCACATAGAGGGCGTAGCGCTTGGCGCCGATCTGGGTCGCCAGTTTGTCGACGATGTCGGCCTGGTTGGCGAAGGTGTAGGCGAACTTGGCGTGGTCGGGCGCGTCGCTCTGGCCATAGCCCGGATAGTCCGGCGCGATGACACGGTACTTGTCGGCCAGCAGCGGGATCAGGTTGCGGAACATGTGCGACGAGGTCGGGAAGCCGTGCAGCAGCAGCACGACCGGACCGTCGGCGGGGCCCGCCTCGCGGTAGAACACCTTCACGCCGTCGACAGTGGCGGTCCGATAGTGGATGACCGGCGGGGCGGGACGGGTAACGGCCGCCCTGGGAGGCGGGGCGGCCAGGGCGTGAGGCGCGCCAGCGAAACTTCCAGCGGCGAGTGTGACAGCGGCGAGCGCCACGGACGTAAACAGGCGAGTCATGGGAAAATCTCCTAGGGTTCAGAGGGTGGGCAGGGTGGAAGGGGGCGCCACGGCGTCGGCGCGTGGCGAGATCGTCAGGCGGCGCCCTATTTGGCGGCGTCGGCCGCCATCGCGATGAAGTCGGCGACGTAACCGGGCTTGGAGAGCATCACCGCGTGGCTGCTCTGGGTTTCGACGAGTGTGGCCTTGGCCCGCACCGCCATGGCGCGCTGGGCGGCAGGCGGGATCATCAGGTCCTGGGTCGCCAACAGGTAGTAGCTGGGCTTAGCCTTCCAGGCGGGCGCGGTGATCTTGGCCCCAACGGCGCCGAGGCCCCACGGAACCTGGGAGGCGGCCATGAAGTGCGTAACCGCGGGATCGACGTCGGCGGCGAAGGCCGAGGCGAACTTGGCCGGATCGATCTGGATGAAGCCATCCTTGGGCGGCAGGAGCGGCGCGGGCGGCGCGCCGGGCACGGGCGTGCTGGCCAATTGCAGCACGGACTCGCCAGCGTCGGGCGCGAAGGCCGCAAGATAGACCAGGCTCTTGACCTTGGGATCGGCGCCGGCCTCGGTGATGACCGCCCCGCCATAGGAGTGGCCAACCAAAACCACCGGATGGCGGGCTTGGGCGATGGCTTCCCGCGCCGCCGTGGCGTCGCCCTCCAAGGTGATGGTCGGGTTCTGGACGATGAGGACTTCAAAGCCCTTCTTCGACAGCAGCTCGTAGACGGGCCGCCAGCCCGAGGCGTCGACGAACGCGCCGTGGACCAGGACAATGGATACCGGCTTCTCGGCGGCGAAGGCCGCGCTGGCGGCGGAGGCGGCTAGGGCCGCGATCATCCCTGCGAGGGGGCGCTTCATCGTGTTCTCCATGGCGAACAAGCCCGAGTTGGGCGGTGGCCAAAGGAGTAGTCCCTTCACGATCGCGGCGGGGGTTAGCTGTGGTAAAGCCCGGTCAAGATGCGCGAAGGCGGTGAAGCGACGAGAACAATGGCGCTCGGCGAGAGTGAACGAGAAGTCGGAACTCAGGACGTTGGCCTGGGTGTATTGAGGTCGCGCCGAAATTTACCGGTATTTACTGGCGCGGCGGAGCGGTGAGAGGAATTGTCCATTTGCTCGGAGCGCCCCTCGGCGCCGATCCGGGTCCGGAAAATTTCGAGGAAATCCGATGATGACGTCGCCGAAGCCAAAATCGAGCGTCCTGCCCACCGGCGGCGGCGCCGCGCTCATGGACCCCACCGATGCGGTGATCCTGCTGCTGGATCATCAGTCAGGCCTGTTTCAGACCGTGAAGGACATCTCCGTGGCGGACCTTCGGCGAAATGTCGAGATGGTCGCCAGGCTGGCGACGTTGCTCAATATCCCGGTGGTCACGACGGCGTCCGAGCCTACCGGCTCGAACGGCCCGTTGATGCCGGAAATCCACGAGCTGGCCCCGCACGCCGTCTACGTGGCCCGCAAGGGAGAGGTGAACGCCTGGGACAACGGTGATTTCGTCGCTCAGGTGGAAGCAACCGGTCGCAAAACCCTAATCATGGCCGGCGTCTGGACAAGCGTTTGCGTGATGTTCCCAGCCCTGGACGCGCGCGCGGCGGGGTACGACGTCTACGCCGTCGTCGACGCCTCGGGCGATCCTAGCGAAATAGCCTCCCGCACCAGCCTTGCGCGTTTTGTGCAGGGCGGGGTCAAGCCAATCTCAACCAATGCGCTTCTCAGTGAGCTGCATCGCACCTGGGCGCGCCCTGAGGCGGCTGAACTGGCCAAGCTCTACGGCCTGGCCGCCCCCAACTACGCGGCGGTCATGGAGAGCTTCCAGAAAGCCCAGGCCGTGGCTCGCGCCAACATTTAACCCGTTTGGAGAGCGTCCTTGGTTTCGACCAAGGACGCACGTCGATCAAAGTCCAGAGCACGAGCCCCGATGTCTGAACCCATCCTTCCCAAGGTCGCCCTTCGCCGCGCCGACGTCGGGGATATCTCGATCTTCTACCGGGAAGCGGGCACCCCTGCGCACCCGACGATCCTGCTGTTGCATGGTTTCCCGACCTCGTCGCACCAATTTCGGGACCTGATCCCGCGCCTATCCGACCGCTATCATGTGGTCGCGCCGGATCTGCCGGGCTTTGGCTTCACGACCGCGCCCGCGGGGTTTGATTATCGGTTCGCGAGTCTGGCCAAGGCCTTGGAGGCCTTCACCGACGCTATCGGTCTTGAGCGCTATGCGATCTACATCTTCGACTACGGCGCGCCGGTCGGCCTGAGGCTGGCCCTGGCGCGGCCCGGGGCGATCACCGCCATCATCTCACAAAATGGCAATGCCTATGAAGAGGGTCTCAGCGATGGCTGGGCGCAGACCAAGTCGTTCTGGGCCGATCCGTCGCCGGCAAATCGCGAGACAATGCGCGCTATGTTCACCCTGGAAAGCATGCGCTGGCAGTATACGCATGGCGCGCCAGATGAGACCCAGGTTGCGCCGGAGACCTATTGGCTCGACCAGGCTCTGATGTCTCGGCCCGGTAACGAAGATATCCAACTTAGGCTGATCGCCGACTACGCCAGCAACGTCGCGCTCTATCCCCGCATCCACGCCTACTTCCGGCAATGGCGGCCGCCGCTGTTGGCCGTGTGGGGAGCCAATGACCCGTTCTTTTTGCCGGCGGGCGCGGTGGCGTTCCGCCGCGACGTGCCCGACGCCGAAGTTTGCTTGCTTGATGCAGGGCATTTCGCGTTGGAGACCCACGCGCGCGAGATCGCAGACCATATGCGCGATTTCCTGGGTCGCCATCTTAGCTAGAGGCCCCGGGAAACTTGCCGCCGCACGTAGCGTAGGGCCTTGGCGGCGGCTGGCGCGTGCGGCCGGTCTATTCGAGCAGCACCGCGTCCAAACTGATCTCGGCGTTCAGCAGCTTGGAGACCGGGCAGTTCGCCTTAGCGCCGGCGGTCAGCTTTTCGAAAGTCTTCGGGTCGGCGCCGGGGATCTTGGCCCTCAGGCTCAGATG
>Ga0247812_10000472_pt1 | contig 26216 bp, 15 predicted proteins | sample UWRJL149409B1_FD_178011 | JGI IMG/M metagenome (GOLD analysis project Ga0247812, IMG submission 178011) | Plant litter microbial communities from Arlington Agricultural Research Station in Wisconsin, United States - UWRJ-L149-409B-1 | ecosystem: Environmental > Terrestrial > Plant litter >...
GTGTATCCGGCGCCGAAGGCAACGGTCACGGACGAGTCGCTGGCCCTTGATCTGCAATCGCTGCGTCTGCGCGAGCATCGCATGGCGGCCGATACACTGCAGGTGCTTGCCGCGCTTCCGTCGGGCGACGGCACGGCATTGGAGCCTGCGCTGCGCCAGCCACTCCATCGCAGTTTCGACCCACACGGCCGCAGCGCACGCGCGTGGCTGGCTGCACAGTGGACCGGCCGCATGGGGGCCACGCGGGAGCTGAAACGTGCCCAGCAGACGCTGAGCGAAGACGCGTCGATGCTGCTGTCGCAGCTTCTGGAGCCGCCTGTGCCTGCCTCCTCGACCATCGGGCGCTTCGCTGTCACATTGCAGGTAGGCGACCAGCCACCGCGGCGGATCCCGGGCGCCGTGGTGGTGAGCGCCAGCAGTGCCGACGCATCGCCGCTGCGTAGCGAACGGCCGGTGCTGCTCTTGCTGCCCACACTGGGCATCATCGAATGCCAGCCGGACCATCTGCCGAAGATCCTGGACTACGCGTCCGACCATCTGCACCAGAATCTGTTCGCGCAGATGCCTGCGGACCACCTGCAACCTGCCGCCGGCGGCAGCGCTGCGTTGTCGTTCGCCTTTCCGGCGCGCAGACAGACGGATGTGGGCGAGGCGGTGGTCGACGAGCTTATCGAGGGCCATCTTCAGATCAGTCGTTACCTGCGTGAGCGCGCACAGCCGCAGCCCGTGCTCAGCGACACCCTGGGGGCCGCCTTGGCGGGGCCAGGGCGCGGTGACCGCATCGTCGCCCAGCTGGCCACGCTGGGCCTGCTGCCCACGCCGCTGCAGCATCCCGGCCACACACTGGAGCTGGTGCGTGCATGGCCACATTATCTCCACGCGTTGCGCCATGAAGTCGCCGTAGGGGGCGCCGTGCCCCCGATGGAATACCGCACCAGCGAACAGCTCTCACGGCATGCGAACGGCGTACTCCGCCAGTCGCTGCAGGAGCAGCTGGGCCGTGAGCTGGATCCGGACGACATCCGTGTGCGCTGGACCCGATCCACCCTGTCCTGGGATAACGGCCACCTGCCCGACACCGAGGTTGACGCAGCCTTCATACGTCGCGAGGGGGCTGGGCTGGAAACCCACGAAGACCTGGATTTCAGCCTTACGGAACTGGCGATCCGGAACGTTGCCTTGTTCGACACCGACTATGTGGCCGGAGCGCGGGTGACCGACGCCGCTGGCAAGCCCATCGCAGGGCTGGATGGCTCGGCGGTCCGCGCCCTGGTGCGGCGTGTCGATGTGGCGAGTGCGTATCAGGCCCATCTGACCGAGCAGTTCGACCCGGCGCCTGCGGGCGGGGCGGGGCACCAACGACTGGAGGCATTCCGCCACGTACTGCCCGCACGGCTGCGCCTTGATCTGGCGCTGCACCGTGTTGCGGGCAGTGGCGCGCCGCCACGGCTGTTGAATCAATGGCTGGCTGATTCGCATCGGCGCACGGTGGACCACCAGGGACGCAACATGGCGTGGGTCATCGGCGCGCTGCAGCTGACGCACAGCATGCCCAACAGCGAAGGCCAACTCGGGCCATCGGTGTACTCCGTGCCAATGATGGGAGAGCAGGAGACCGTTCCGGGCACGCTGGTGATGTCAGCGGGGGGAACCACCGAGGTCTACGTGCCTGGCCTTCAGCCCGATCCGTTCCTGGTGTTCAACGCGCCCGAAGCGCTGCACCGTTGGCTGGCGGAGCCGGCGGTCCGCGCGCTGCTGCTCGGTCGGCTGCACAACGCCGTTGTACGTGATGCGATCGACAGCGGCCACCTGTCCCGGATCCAGGCAAGCGTCTCCACCGGCGAGGGTGATGACCCGGTGCAATCGCACTATGTGCGAGCCTGGAAGCACCTGCACGCAGAAGCGGATGCGCTCAGTACGTCCACCGGAGAGCAACAGCTGGAAGATGCATGGACGTGTGTCGTTGCGGCGTTCGAAGTGGCCGAGAACTTCCTGCCCGCTCGGCTGCAACTGCTCAGTGCCATGGTGCGTTCCGGCATCAGCGGCAGTCGCCTGTTCGATGGGCGATCGGTGACCCCCATGCAGCGCACGGGCGCCTGGGTCGCCGCGGTGATGGATGTCATCGACGTGGCAGGCAATGGGCCATCGGCCGCGGCGCGTCCTGGCCGCTTGCTGCACGATCCGCGACTGCCCTTGACCACGTCCGCCAAGGTGCGCGGGGACGGGGCAGGGACGGTGCGATTCCTGGATACCGACAGCGGACGGGTGCGCGTGGCGGTGTCGAGCTCGGATGCAGATCATGCAGCGGTGGCGATTCTTGACCCGCTGCATGGCGCACCCTCGGGCGGGCGCGTGGTCTGGGATCCAGCAGCGGGCAGCTGGCGGATAGAAGCGGGGAGCGTGCTCGACGACACGACCGTGACGTCTTTTTCTGCTGATGTCACCGACGCGCAGTTGGCCCGCATGTCGACGCAGGGCACCGGCGTATTCGATGTCGATCAGCGGCAGTACGTCCGCGTTGGCGGACGGTGGTACGAGAGCGAGGTCCGCCCGGAACTCGACGGCGGACGCTACATCAAAGCGCCTGGTGGGCAGATACAGCTCCAGCTGCCGCTCGCCCGCCAGGCAGGGCAGTGGGTGATCGTGCATCGACCGACCGGCGGCCTGGCCGGTGGCGGGCGGCGTTCAGCCGTCGGCCCCCGCGCCGACATGCGTGACGATGCGCCGGCCGGGCGCTGGATCGATGATGCGCAGCTGGACGAACTGGCCGCCATCCACGGCGCCCACAGCACGGACGCGTTCAGCGTGGCGCTGCGGCATGACCTGCGCATTGCCGCCCGCCAGGCCTTCCTGAAACGCGTGGCTGACGGTAACGCGATGATCGACGATGAAGTCCAGGGCCGCCTGGCGATGCTGTGCGCGTTCGCGGCGGATCCGCAGCTGAGCGGTGGGTATCGCATTGATCTGAACGTGCGCAACCGCGGGGTGGAGACGATCCGGATTGGCAGCGGGCCAGGTGCCTCGATGGCTTTCGACGTGGACAATGAACTTCCGTCCATGACGGCACTGATCGATGCGGCGGGACCCCATAATCTGCGCCGTCTGCTGGCACTGGACGGGCAGGCAACGTCGGCACAGGTGCAGCAGGCACTACGGCAGCGATTGGCGGCGACGGTAGCGTCGCAGCACGAAGCGGTCAGCGGGCTGTGGGAAGGCGCGTTGCGCCGCTATGAGCAGGCGCCGAGGGCGGTCGCCACGCTGACCCAGCAGACCGGACTGGATGCGACCGAGGCCAGAGACCTGCTGGCGCGGTATCCGGAGTACGCCGACGACGACGTGCCATCCGAGGCCCGCGAGGCGCTGCAGGCGCGCACCGTCGCCGTGCAGGCGGAGACGCAGCAGCGAAGTGCGCGGCGGGAAGTGGTATCCGGACGCATCGTGACGAGTGACGGGTTGCAGGCACTGCTGCCGGCACTGTCCACTGCCTTCGATGGACAGGTCCTGCGCGCAGGCGTGTCGGCCAGCGGGGTGCCCCAGTTGCACATCCAGACGCCGTTCCTGCAGCACACCCTCACCTTTGATGTCGGTGGGGTGACCCTGGAAGGGGCAACAGGCCGCCGCTGGGCGACTTGGCAGGATGCGATCCAGGCGGTGAGCGGATCCAGCGCACGGTCACCGCTGCAGACCGCTGAAACCCTGCGGGATGATGCACTTGCCGAACTGGCACGGACGCCGCTGCAGGCATCGCCTGCGCTGCGATCCCGCGGTGTGGCAACCGGTGATTCTGCCGCGTGTGGCGGCGGGCGGATCAGTCGTCGCGCTCCCTGCGTGGCAAGCCGAAGCAAGCCGGACGCAGCTACCAGCGCACGCTGGGATGTGCTGCGCGACCGCGCCAGCACGCTGCGCACGGCGGCCAAGCGTGAGGTGGAGAGGCGCTTGGCCGCACCCGGCAAGCCCGCTGCGCTCCGCTTGGCCCAAGCACAGCAAGCGGCGTTGCTGCGCTCCAACATCATGGTCTTCGATGTGGACGTCCACGTGGGTGGCCAACGCATCCACTTCGAAAAGACCTACGTCTCCCACGCCACCCTGTCCAACGCGTTCGGCTTCGCCGCCAGCGATCTCAAGGCGCTGAAGGTGGTTGTACCCGCAACCTACCGGGGCGCGGGGCCGGAGCCGCGCCACGGCATGCCGCTCGCCAGTGATTACATGGCACGGGATGACGATTTCGATGCGGTGCGCAAGGAGGAATTTCCGTTCGGCCGCGACTATCTGAAGCCCACGCTCGGTGCGCGGTATGACCGGAATGAGGTGACCTTGCATCGCTTTGGGGAGGAGGGCGCACAGGCCGGCACCGCGGCACGGCTTCGTCAACAGCTGATCGACGAAGGGTTCGATCCCGCAACCGTCGCCCGGCTGCAGCCGGGCGATGCGTATTACAGAACCCGAGCCACGCGCTGTACCGAGGTTCAGGCTCTGCAGGAACTGGCGCAACGGATCGGCGCGCTCGGCAAGGGGGGAATCGATCCCACCGTGCACGGCAGGATCGTCGCCTTCACCGACATGCCGCCGTGCGACCGCAACTGCCAGCGCCTGCTGCGCGAGGCAGCCCGGTTGTTGCCGAACGTGGACATCAAGGTCGCGTCGGGCGACCCGACGAAGGCAGGGGTCATCCCCGTCCACACAAAGAAGCCGAAGTGGTTCGAGATGAAGTGATGGCTATTCAATCCGAGGTGATCTCATGAAAATAGACGTTCCCCTGCCCAAGGGCCAGATCCTTTCCCCTCTCCCCGAGAACCCTGCCATGGCGCCCACAGAACTGCAGGAAAACGAGGTGCCGCGGTCACTGCAGGCGGGCCCTGTACAGGACCGGCTGCAGCATCGTGCCTCGCTCAACGACGCGCTGTTCGATGTCATCGAAGTGCGGCTGGCCGGCCTCGAGCAGATGCCAACGGCCGCCGATGGCAGCACGCTGCTGGTCGCGCTGGGCGGTGGCTGTTGGGCGCTTGCGGCGCAGGCGCAGGTGATCCGGCTGCGCGAACACCAGGAGCCCACGTTGGACTACGACCTCGACAGCGTGGTCCATTGGCAGGGGGCGTACTTCGATGTGTGGGTGGAAGAAATAGAAGGGAAGCGCCTGATCGGCATCCGCAAGGTGGAGGGGGAGGGAATACCGGCGTGATGCGTCTGCGCCGTTGCCCGGGTCCCGCGCAGACGCTATGGTCATGCGCTGACCCGCATCACCGGACCGTGCCATGCCCCTTCGGAAAACCCTTCCTGCCTCCCTGGCCCTTGGCCTGACCCTGGCGGCGGCGGCTCACGCCGACGAAGGCATGTGGATGCCCACGCAGTTGCCGGAGCTGGCCAAGCCGATGAAGGCCGCAGGCTTCAAGGGGGATCCGCGTGACCTGGCCAATGTCACTGCACCGCCGCTCAGCGCGGTGGTGCGGGCGGGCGGCGGCACGGGCTCGTTCGTGTCGTCGGACGGTCTGCTGCTGACCAACCATCACGTGGCGATGGGGGTGATCCAGTACAACACCACGCCCGACCACGACCTGATCAATGAGGGGTTCATCGCCAAGGGGCGCGATGATGAGCGTCCCTCCAACCCGGACTTCCGCGTGCTGGTCACCGTCGGCTTCGACAAGGTCACCGACCAGGTGCTGGCGCAGGCGAAGGGCAAGACCGGGCGCGCCTACTTCGATGCGGTGGATGCGGCCAGCAAGCAGATCGTGGCCGACTGCGAGCGCGAGGGCAGCGTGCGCTGTTCGGTGGCGGACATGTATTACGGCACCGATTTTTACCGCATAGCGCAGCTGGAGCTGAGTGATGTACGGCTGGTCTATGCCCCGCCGCGTGCGATCGGCAACTACGGCGACGAGGTCGACAACTTCATGTGGCCGCGCCATACCGGTGACTTCACCCTGCTGCGGGCCTATGTGGGCAAGGACGGCAAGCCGGCGTCGTACAGCGCCGACAACGTGCCCTACCAGCCGCCGGCGCACCTGAAGATGTCCCTCGACGGTCCGCAGGCGGGCGATTTCGCGATGCTGGCCGGTTATCCAGGCATCACCTACCGCCATCGCACGGCCATGGAGTTCGCCAGCCAGATCGACAGCGTGCTGCCGCGACGCGTCGCGCTGTTCCAGCAGATGATCGACACCCTTGAGGCGGCCACGCAGGACGACGCACAGGCACGCACCCGTTACGCGTCGCAGCTGCAGTCGCTGAAGAACAACCGCAAGCGTGCTGCCGGTGAACTCGACGGCCTGCTGCGCAGTGATGCCAAGGCCCAGCGAGCGGCTGACGAACAGGCCATGCTGGCCAGTACCGATGCGAAGTACAACACGGACATCCGCGCGCTGCTGACCACGCTGTCGCAGGGCGCGGCGGTCGGCGAGCGCACCCTGCTGCTGGACCAGATGGCCACGCAGAGCCAGTTGCTGCGTTCGGCCCTGTTGCTGGAGCGGCTGCGCATCGAATCAGCGAAGCCGGATGCGCAGCGCGAAACCGGCTATCAGCAGCGGGACCAGGCGCTGATCGAAGGCGTGTTGAAGCAGGTGCAGCGACGCTACGCGCCGGCAGTGGAGAAAGCCCTGCTGACCCGCCTGCTCACCCGTTACCAGCAGTTGCCCGACGCGCAGCGCGTGCCGGAGTTCGACGCCGCGTTCGGTCGCACCGCGCAGGCGCTGGCCGAGGCACTCAATGCGGTCTACAGCGCGACCCGCCTGGGCACGGAGGATGAACGTCTGTCCCGCTTCGCCGCCGCCCGCGAGGGCAAGCCGCTGGCCGCCGATCCGCTGTTGGCACTGGCCGCGCCGCTGGTGGCTGCGCAGTTGCGCCTGGACGATCAGAGCAAGACCCGTGAAGGCGAACAGCTGCGGCTGCGGCCCGCCTACATGCAGGCGTTGTTCGCCTGGCGCGCCAAGCAGGGACGCGCCGTGTATCCCGATGCCAACCGCAGCCTGCGCATCAGCTACGGCAAGGTGGAGGCACTGAGCCCCCGGGACGGTGTGCATTTCGATCCGGTGACCACCGTGGCCGGGATCGTGGAAAAGAACACCAACGCCTATCCGTTCGATGCGCCCAAGCCCCTGCTGGCGGCCATTGCCAAGGGAGATTTCGCTGGCACTGCCGATCCGACGCTGGGCACGCAGACCGTCAACTTCCTGACCAACCTGGATACGACGGGCGGCAATTCCGGCTCACCGGTGCTCAATGCCAAGGGTGAGCTGATCGGCCTGAACTTCGACAGCAACTGGGAGTCGGTCAGCGCCAGCTGGTGGTTCGACCCGCGCTACAAGCGTGCCGTGCACGTGGACATGCGCTACCTGCGCTGGCTGCTGGCCAAGGTCTATCCGGCACCGGCCCTGCTGCAGGAAATGGGCGTGCCGGCCGAGGGGTGAGCGGCCGGCAGGCGCGCGTGCGGCCCACTGCGCAACGCTTCAGGTCGCAATGAACCGCACCAGCAGGAACTTTACCGGCGCCTCCATGGCATCGAACCACGCTGTTCGATGTTCAGGGGCATCCAATGGATTGGACGGATCCCACCCGATGGCATCGGCTCGTTCGCTGGGGGCAACGAGACGCGGCGCCGTGGCGTCGTTCCAACCGCAGACGAACAGGCCATGCAGGGGTCGGCTGCAGTCTTCGACGATACGCACCGATGCCACGCTGATGCCTTGTGCATTGCCGCGCAGCATCAACTCCGTGGCGACCTCGCGTTCGAGCGCCCGCAATGCAGGTTCGGATTGCGTGCGGATCCATTCCCAGGATGCTTCCCGAAAGGCGTGCGCCACCAGCGGCGTCAGCACCTCCATCCGATTCAGCGCGTTGGCGGTAGAAAGCGCTGCAGCGGGCGGCGTTGGCGTGCTCTGCGGTGCATTGCGCACCTCGGCAAGCGCCGTCAATGGCCCCGGGTCTGATCCGAGCAGGGCGTACAGGGCGGGAAAGCAGGCGGGGGCGCTTACGGCGGGTACGTCCATGGACATCCTGATCAACAGGCGCAACGCGCGCTGGGCCCGAAGCATTCCATTCGCCGGTCGTGAACGATTTCATCCATCGCGCACCGGCTGCATCCGGACCCTCTACACTGTGAATCTGCCACCTCCCGGGGATGGGGCCTGACGTGTCGAGCTGGATCCTGCTGCTGGTTTCGGTTGCCTATGCCGCGCTGCTTTTCGGCGTGGCGTGGTGGGGTGACCGACGCCCGCTGTATCCGGACCGCCCGTGGCTGCGTCCGGTGGTCTACAGCCTGGCGCTGGCGGTGTACTGCTCGTCGTGGACCTTCTATGGCGCGGTAGGGACAGCGGTCCGCAGTGGCGTCGGCTATCTGTCGATCTACATCGGTCCCCTGCTGATGATGCTGTTCGGCTGGCGCATCATCGAGCGCCTGGCGCTGGTGGCGCGCAGCCAGAACGTCGTCTCCATCGCCGACTTCATCTCGTCGCGGTTCGGTCGCTCGCGCCGACTGGCCGCGCTGGTGGCGATCATTGCGTTGATCGGCGTAGTGCCTTACCTGGCGCTGCAGTACAAAGCCGTGGCGATGAGCCTGCAGGTGCTTACCGGTGACAGCGGCCCCACCGGCTACTTCAGTGACCCCGCGCTTTACGTGGCCCTGTTGATGGCCCTGTTCGCCACCCTGTTCGGCACGCGCCAGGTGGACGCCACCGAACACCACCACGGCATGATGCTGGCCATAGCGCTGGAATCGGTGATCAAGCTGCTGGCGATGGTAGCGCTGGGCATCTTCGCCTATGTATGGCTGAGCGAACGCACCAATGCCGTGGTCGAGTCGGCGCACACCCTGTTCACCTCGCTGCCGCCGGTCGGCTTCATCTCGCAGACCCTGCTCAGTTTCCTGGCCATCATCTGCCTGCCACGCCAGTTCCATGTGGCCGTGGTGGAGTGCGGCGATGTGCGCGACGTGCGCCGTGCGCGCTGGATGTTCGGTGGCTACCTGGTGGTGATCTCGGCCATGGTGATCCCGATCGCCACGGCGGGCGTGACCCTGTTCGGCACCGGCGGCTCGGTGGCCGACGATGCGATGGTGCTGGCGTTGCCGCTGCACGAAGGGCGCAATGTCCTGGCGTTGATCGCGTACATCGGCGGATTCTCGGCGGCCACCGGCATGGTCATCGTGTCCTCGATCGCGCTGGCGACGATGATCAGCAACGATCTGGTGATGCCGGTCCTGCTGCGGCGGAGTGGCGATACCGGTGAAGCGGCCGACGTCGCCTCGCGGGTGTTGTGGATACGCCGCCTCGCCATCCTGCTGCTGGCGCTGATCGCGTACAGCTACTACCGCAGCAGCGGCAATGACAATTCCCTGGCGTCCTACGGCCTGATGGCGTTCGCCGCTGTCGCGCAGTTCGCGCCCGGGCTGATCGGTGGCTTGTACTGGCGCGGCGCCAGCCGTCGCGGCGTCGAGACCGGCATCGTGCTCGGCTTCGCTACGTGGGTCTACACCCTGCTGCTGCCTGCGCTGACCCAGGCGGGATGGCTGGATACCGGCTGGCTGGCGGAAGGTCCTTTCGGGGTGGCGTGGCTGCGTCCGCAGCAGTTGTTCGGCATGAACGGGTGGGATCCCCTGACCCACGGCACGTTCTGGTCGCTGCTGGTCAACGCGGGCACGATGATGCTGGTATCGGCGCGTTGGCGGCCAAGCGTGGACGAGCGCCTGCGCGCGGCGCCGTTCCTGGATCCGTACGCGCAGCGCCCCTCGGTGGCCAGCGGATGGCCGGGCCACGTGCATGTGGGCGATCTGCTGGCGCTGGCATCGCGCGTGGTGGGCGAGCGCCATGCGCGGCGATCCTTCTTCGAGCAGGCGCAGTCGCTGGGCCGCGAGCTGCAGACCCAGGTGCCTGCCGATCGGCCGTGGGTGCAGTTCACCGAGCGCCTGTTGGCCGCCTCCATCGGCGCGGCCTCCGCACGCCTGCTGCTGACCAGCCTGCTGCGCGGCTCCGGCATGGATCTGGGCGAAGTCGTGGCGGTGCTGGATGAAGCGGGCCAGGAGCTCCGCTTCAATCGCGAGATCCTGTCCACCACGCTGGAGAACATCAGCGCCGGGGTCAGCGTGGTCGACCCGGACATGCGGCTGACCGCGTGGAACCGGCGTTACCAGGATATGTTCGGCTACCCCGATGGCATGCTGTATGTGGGTCGTCCGGTCGCTGACCTGATCCGGTACAACGCCGAACGTGGCGAGCTGGGCGAGGGCGATATCGAGCAGCAGATCAGTCGCCGCATCCGCTACATGCGGGCCGGTTCACCGCACGTGTTCGAACGCACCCGCAGCGATGGCAAGGTGATCGAGATGCGCGGCCAGGCGTTGCCCGGCGGCGGCTATGTCACCAGCTACAACGACATCACCGATTACAAGCACGCGGAGAAAGCGCTGCTGGAGGCCAACGAGACGCTGGAGCAGCGTGTCGCGGAGCGCTCCAATGCCGCCGAAGCGGCGCAGCAGTCGAAGACGCGCTTCCTGGCAGCGATCAGCCACGACGTGCTGCAGCCGTTGAATGCTGCGCGGCTGTTTGCCTCGGCGCTGCGCGAGAGCCACCACAACAACGAAGAACAGCGCCATCTGGCCGAGCGCGTGGATGCATCGCTGCGCGCGGCGGAGGAACTGCTGGACGGCCTGCTGGACGTGTCGCGGCTGGATGCCGGTGGGCTGCATCCGGTGATCAGCGACTTCGATGCCAGCGCCTTGATGCGTGAGTTGGCTGCCCAGTATTCTCCAGTCGCTGCAGGGCGGGGCCTGCGCCTGGACCTGTTCGCCCGACCGGCGTGGGTGCGCAGTGATCGGCGCCTGCTGCGCCGGGTCATGCAGAACTTCCTCGCCAACGCGCTGCGCTACACCCGCAAGGGCCGGATCGTGCTGGCGGTGCGCCACCGCGGCGACGAGATCGAGCTGCAGGTGTGGGATACCGGCCCAGGCATTCCCGAACATCACATGCAGCAGATCTTCGATGAGTTCCACCGTTACCAGCAGCCCTTCGATTGGGGGGAACAGGGACTCGGGCTGGGGTTGTCGATCTGCCAGCGCATTTCCCGTCTGCTGGACCATCGCTTGAATGCACGCAGCCGCGTAGGCAGCGGCTCGATGTTCTCCATCACGCTGCCCCGTGTGGCCGCAACGCACGGGGTTGGCGAGCTGGACGCCGCGGCCGCGGCGATCCCGGCCGTGCGTCCCGACTCGCTGGCGGGCATGCGCGTGCTGTGCGTGGACAACGACGAAGAGATCCTTGACGGCATGCGGGCGCTGCTTGGACGGTGGCAGGTGCAGGTGATCACCGCGAGCACGGTGGACCAGGCCCTGCAGAAGGTGACTGAGCGTCCGGACGTGATGCTGGTGGATTACCACCTGCACGACCGGCTGGACGGCCTGGATACGTTGATCGCGCTGCGTGAGGCGGCTGGATCGGATCTGCCCGGCGCCCTGCTGACGGCAGACGGACGCGACGAGCTCAAGCGCATGGCGCGTGACCGCGGCTACCGGTTGCTGACCAAACCGATCAAGCCGGCGTCGCTTCGTGCGTTCCTGGCCGCGTACGCGACGCCGCGCGACTGACCTGGTCGGCTGGCGCCGACATGCGCGACGGATGGCAGCCCGATGCCGGCATGGCGGGTATACAGGACCTCTTTTCTCGGTGGACGACGCGTCATGCTGGCTCCGGCATCTGCAGTAAGCCCCCCACATAGTGGCGCCGTCCAGCCGATTGGCTGGCATTCGCCGAGGCAGATGCTGCGCGCCGTCGTGAACCTGCCGGTGGACGCGTCCGCCGCGCCCCTGCTGGCCATGGTGGCCGGCGCGGGAGCCGGTTCCATGATGTCACTGCTGTGCCAAGGCACGCGCGGTGTAGTGGCGGACGCGGTCTTCGGCGCCGCGCTGGGTGCCATCTACCAACAGGTCGCCAAGGATCGCCATTGCGATGGACAACGCCATTGTCAGCGATGGAACCGGCTGAACCAGTACACGAAGATGCAGCGATGGCTGCAGCGCGAGGGCTTGACCCGGGCCCACCGCGAGGAAATTGCCTATGCCCACGATGCCATGCAGACGCTGGTGGGGAGGATGACCGACCACTATCGCGCCTACTGTGGCGAGCGCGGACTGTACTGCGATCCTCAAATGATGGAGGACATCACCACGTTCTGCATGCAGCACTGCATCGACCGCGCGCCGTTCATGGCGCTGCAGCCGGACTACGGTCGGCTTTATCTGGCGGCGATCGACGAGGCGGCCAGCGCTGGCCTGGCCGCGTCCGCGCGGGAAGACCGGCTGAGCGGTGCAACGTTTTCCCAGCGTGGATTCACCTATATCCGGAGACCGCTGGTTCGCGAGACAGATCAGCACGGGGCATCTGCACAGCCCGATGTACCGTGCCACGAGGCCGAGGCTGCACGGGAAACGCCGCTGGCCGACTGCTACCGGCCGTCCCGTGAGCCACCGGTCGCCGTACGCCAGCGCCGTTCCAGCAACCTGCGACCGACGGCGACCGGCCACCGTCCCTCCCGGTGGTGGGAGCACTGAGCAGGCGCTCGTGCGGCGTCAGGCAGCGCCGCTGAGGTGCTCGTAAAGAATGGTGCTGCCGATGATCATCAGGATGACGCCACCGATGATCTCCGCACGCTTGCCGATCAGGCTGCCCAGCACCCGGCCGAGCATGATGCCGGCGGTGACCATGGTCAGCGTGCACAGGCCGATGACCAGCGCCATGACACCGATATGCACATCCATGAAGGCAAGCCCGATGCCGACTGCCATCGCGTCGATGCTGGTGGCAAAACCGGTCACGGCCAGATGCCAGAAGCCCCGGTGACGCGAGGGATCTTCGTCTTCGGTTTCGTTTTCGGGCCGCAGTCCGGCCACGATCATGTGCAGACCGAGCACGGAGAGCAGGCCGAACGCGATCCAGTGGTCATAGGCTTCCACGTAGTCCAGCGCGACGCGGCCGATCAGCCAGCCGATGACCGGGGTGATGGCTTCGATGACACCAAAGATCAGGCCCGCACGCAGGGCATCGCGGAACACCGGCCGGCGCATGGCCGCACCCTTTCCGATGGCGGCGGCGAAGGCATCGGTGGACATGGCGAAGCCGATCAGGAGGATCGAAAGAGGGGACATGAGGTTCACGACAGGTCGGGCGAAGACGGACGCACGGCCCGCGCTCGCGCCCAACCTGTCGTTGCGCACGCGGACCGCTGGTCTCGCCAACCATGATGGTTACCCGCACCACGGCGCACTGGCCGAGCATGTTGATACGGGCGTTTCCTGCAGCAGGAAACCGGCTACTCCCCAAGGGGACGCGAAGCTTAGCACCGGCGCTGCAGCAGGAGGCGTCAGTGCGTGATTGCGCAGGTAAAGCTGGGTTTCATAGCTGCGGCTATATTGCGCGCTGCGTGTCACCACCACCGGGCAGGATTCGTTCACGGTAGCGCCGCGCCATGCTCGGCGAGCGCAGCGGAATGCACTCAGGCATCATCGAGAATCATGTCTGCACCGCGCTCGGCCACCATCATCGTTGCGGCATTGGTATTGCCGGAGGTGACGTTGGGAAAGATGGAAGCATCCACCACCCGCAGTCCCGCCACACCGTGTACGCGCAATCGGGCGTCCACGACGGATGTTGCCGGGTCTGGACCCATGGCGCAGCTACCGCACAGATGATAGATGGAGCCGCTGTTGTCGCGGAAATAGGTCAGCATGGCCGCTTCGTCATCCACGTCCACGGCCTTGCCGGGCAGTACCTCTTCAACGGTCACGGTGCGCAGCGCAGGCGACTGCATGATCTGGCGCACCAGGCGACTGCCCTGGATCACTTCCCGGACGTCATGGTCGGTGGCCAGATAATTGGGATCGATGCGGGCGGCGTCCGCCGCCCCGGCTGATGCGATCTGCACGCTGCCCCGGCTGGTCGGCCGGCACGGATTGAAGCACAACAGGAAGCCCGAGTAGGGCTCAGGCTGGATGCTCGCCTTCTGGCTCTTGGGTATCTGGTAAGACAGCGGATTGAAGTACAACTGCAGGTTGGGCGCCGTCAGGCCTTCGGTCCCCCTGAAGAAGCCGCCCGCCTGATTCACGCTCATCGCCAATGGCCCGCTGCGGCGCAGCGCGTACTGCAGTCCCAGTTTCAGGCGTCCACCCCATGAACTGAAGGTGTCGTTCAAGGTGGGGATGTTGGCGCGGTAATAATAGCTGGCGCAGAGGTGATCCTGCAGGTGCTGGCCCACCGCGGGTAACGCATGGCGCAGCGCGATGCCGTGCCGCGACAGCAGCGCCGGATCGCCGATACCGGACAATTGCAGCAGTTTCGGGCTGTCCACCGCGCCGGCTGCCAGGATGATTTCGCGCCGCGCGTGCAGCACGTGCCGCTCGCCGTGCTGCAGCACCTGGACGGACACGGCGCGCCGGTTTTCATCCAGCAGCACGCACTCGGCCAGCGTGTTGCGCTGGATGTGCAGATTGGGGCGCTTCAAGGCCGGATGCAGGTAGGCGAAACTGCTTGAGCAGCGCTGGCCATTGCGGGTGTTGACGTCGTACACGCCTGCACCTTCCGGTGCCGGACCATTGAAATCATCGGTTGCCGGGTAGCCAAGCTCCGCACAACCGCGCAGGTAGGCGTCGGTGATGGGATGGGTATGGCCCTGCATCGGGGTGATATGGATCGGACCGGAGTCGCCATGAAACCCGCTTGCGCCTCGCGCATGCGTTTCCAACCGTTTGAACGCAGGCAGCACATCGGCGAACGACCAGCCCGGATTGCCCGCTGCAGCCCAATCATCGAAATCGTGTGCCAAGCCGCGTACGTAGATCATCGCGTTGATCGAGCCGGAGCCGCCCTGGACCTTGCCGCGCGGCGCATAGAGACTACGCCCGCCCAGATGAGGCTGCGGCACGGTGTTGTACATCCAGTTGTACGTCTCGTTGTAGTAAAGCTTGGCAAAGCCGACCGGGATGCGGAACAAGGGCGAGGTGTCCTTGCCTCCTGCTTCCAGTACCAGCACCTGATGTTGGCCGGAGGCGCTCAGACGGTTCGCGAGGATGCTGCCCGCCGAACCGGATCCCACGATGATGTAGTCGTAAGTCATGCAGTCGTCCATGCCGTTCACCCACGCGCCGGGCGCGTGTCCTTGACGTCGACCGGATCAGCAGCCATCTGCAGATGCAGGCGCTGGCCGGTGTAAGGGCTGTTGGCGCGCACCACGTCCATGTCCAGTTCCACGCCCAGCCCGGGTTCAGTGGAGGGGATGATGTAGCCGTCTTCCCACTGCAACGGTTTCTTCAGGATCTGCGCATGGAACCCGTCCCAGGTGCCGATGCTCTCCTGGATCAGGAAGTTGGGTGTGCAGGCAGCGAGCTGGAAGCTGGCTGCCGCGCCGATCGGCCCGTTGTACAGATGCGGCGCGATCTGCGCGTAATACACCTCCGCCAGGCTGGCGATTTTCTTCGCTTCAAGCAGGCCACCGCAGCGGCCGAGATTCATCTGCAGGATCGAGGCGCCGCCAGCCTGCAGCAGCTTGAAGAACTCGTATTTGGTGGTCAGCCGTTCGCCGCTGGCGATGGGGATGCTGGTGGCGGTGGCGACGCGCGCCATCGCGTCTTCCTGACCCGGTGGGACGGGCTCTTCGAACCACAGCGGATCGTACTTCTCCAGCCGCTTGGCCAGACGGATGGCCGAGGAGGGCACCATCTGCCCGTGGGTGCCGAACAGCAGATCTGCCCGGTCGCCGACGGCCTCGCGTATGCGACGGCAGAAGGTTTCGCAGCGCTCCATCACCTCCATCGACAGCTGGTGGCCGGAGTAAGCGGAGTACGGTCCAGCCGGGTCGAATTTCACCGCGGTGAAGCCGCGCGCGACGTTCTCGGCGGCGCACTCTGCGGCCAGGTCGGGGTCGCTGTAGTTGTACTCGCCCTTACTGTCGCGGGGGTACAGGTACGTATACGAACGCAGGCGCTCATGTACCCGGCCGCCCAGGAGTTCGTACACCGGCTTTCCTGCCGCCTTGCCGATGATGTCCCAGCAGGCCATCTCCAGGCCGCTGACAATGCCCATCATGGTCAGGTCAGGACGCTGGGTGAAACCGCTGGAGTACGCTTGGCGGAAGAAGCGTTCGATGTGGTGCGGATCCTGATCCAGCAGGTAACGGGCAAACACGTCGTCGATGAGCGACTGCATCGCGCTGGGATGGAAGGTCGCCGCGTATATTTCGCCGACACCCGTGATGCCACACTCGGTTTCAAGGGTGACGAAGATCCAGTACATGCCGCCGACGTGTGGCGGCGGCGTGGCGACGATGTGGGTCTGCAGCGAAGTGACTTTCATGCGGTGTGCTCCCGTGCGCGCAGGCGGCGCTTCAGCGCCAGTGCGGCCACTGCACCGAGCAGCCCGACCACCAGCACGTAGGTGAAATAGAGTTGATAGCCGAGCAGGCCGGGGAAGGTATCGATGAACCATCCGTTGACCAGCGGCAGAAAGGCGTCCGGCGCGTAACCGACGACGGAGACGATGCCGATGGCCAGCCCGGTGATCCGCACGGGGATGCGACAGTCATCCAGAATGGCCCAGTACAGACCGCGGATGGCATACGTCATCAGGCCGACGAAAACGACCAGCACGACCAGGACGCCGATGCTGTGCAGTGCCGGCAGCAACACGAGTCCTGCCATGCCCAGCGCCGACAGCAGCAACGCAGCAATCAGCACGCCCAGTTTTGAGAAGCGATCGCCCAGCCAGCCGCCGCCGATACCGCCGATCGGACGCATCCACAGCTTGATCGTGGTGATGACCCCGGCCATCGTGGCGCTCAGACCCAGGCCATCCTGTTCGAGGTAGGCCGAGAAGCTGTAGGTGGCCCAGAAGAAATGGAAGCCACAGAACACGATGGCCGTGACCAGCCACAACTCCGGGATACGCACCAGCGTGCGCAGGTCATCCAGCAAGCGGCCCTTGTCGGTCGCCGGGCCGTCGCCTGCGGCGGCATCGGCGGGCGCTTCTGCAGGTGCCGGGTCGCGCACGAAGCCGAGCAGCACGCCCAGTGCCATGCAGCTGACGGCATACAAGTGGATGACATGGCGCAGACCGGCGGCCTGGCTCTGGCCCTGGTCATTGACACTCCACGCGAACAACGCAATGGCGAGGGTGGCCAGCAGGGCTTCCACCAATCCTCGACCCCCGTCGAGCACGCCGAAGAAGCGGCCCTGCTCGTCGTCATGGGCGATCATCTTTACCCGCTTCAGCAGGGCTGCCCAGAAGGTCAGGCCCGCGGTGATGCCAAATCCGCTGAAGATCACCAGCAGCATGGCGTAGCCGGGCAGCGTGGCGTACCACAGGCCCAGTGCACCGGTACCGAACAGCGAAAAGCTGACCAGAAAGCGGGGTGAGATGCGGTCGGCAAGCCAGCCACTGGGCAGGTAGCTGACCAGGAACGCGGTGCCCAGGATCGAGTACAGCACGCCGAGCTGGTGATTGCTGATCGCCAGCACCTCGAGCATCGTGCCTTGGTATACCTGGCGCAGGTACAGCATCGGATAGATCGCACCGGCGGCGATCACCAGCAGTGCCAGCTGCAGGTAGCGCAGCCACCGACCGCGCGCAGCCGTTACCGGCGCAGCCGCCGGCATCGAGACAGAAGGAATCATGAGGAATTTCCGGAAGGGCCGGGAGGCCGCCGCGTGGCGGCAGGTCAGAACTTCATCACCACCAGACGGGTCTGGGTGAACTCCAGCATCCCGTGCTTGCCGTCATCGCCGCCCAGTCCGGACCGTTTCCAGCCGGCGTGGAAGCCTTGGTAGGGATCGGCCGGCGTGCGGTTGACATAGAGCTCACCGGCTTCTATGCGGTTGGCCGCCTGCAGCGCGCTGCGGTAGTCCTCGGTGAACAGCACCGAAGACAGGCCGAACTGGTGATCGTTGGCCAGTGACAGCGCATGGTCCAGATCGCGGTAGCGCAGCACGGGCAGCACCGGGCCGAACGTTTCTTCCTGCACGATTTCCATGTCCTGGCGACAGTGACTGAGCACGGTGGCGGGATAGAAGAAGCCCGGTCCCTCCGGCATCACGCCACCGGCTTCAAGCACGGCGCCATCGGCCAGCGCGCGCTGCACCTTGGCATGGATCTGCTGGCGTGCTTTGTCGCTGGCCAGTGGCCCCATGCAGCTGGCGTCTTCACTGCGGTCGCCAATGCGCACGGCGGCCATGGCATCGCGCAGCAATGCCAGAAAGGCATCGTGCACACTGTCGTGCACGTACACACGTTCCACGGCCGTGCACAACTGTCCGCAATGGGTGGTACGCGAGGTGGCAATGGCGGCAGCGGCCTTGGCCAGGTCGGTGTCGGCGGCCACGATGGCCGGCGTCTTGCCGCCCAGCTCCAGCGATGGCTTGGCGATGTTGGCCTTGCAGTACTCCAGCACCGTGCGGCCGACACCCACGCTGCCGGTCAGTGTGATCATGCCGACGCGGGGGTGGGTGCACAGCACTTCGGCGACATCGTGGTGCATGGCCAGGATGTTGATGACACCCTCCGGGATCCCGGCGGCCTGGACCGCGCGGGCGATCTCCATCGCGGACAGAGGGGTGTTGTTGCTGGGCCGTACCACGACGGTGTTGCCGCTGATCAGGGCCGGTGCGATTTTCCGCATCAGCGTGTAGATCGGGAAGTTGAAGGGAATCAGGCAGGCCACCACGCCGATCGGCTCGCGCTGCAGCAGGATGGTCTCATCCTGGCTGTCGCTGGGAATGACTTCGCCCTCGATGCGACGTGCCCACTCGGCGTGGTAGCGGGTGATCTCGGCGGCATAGCGCGCCTCGTTGCTGGCATCGTCCGCACTTTTGCCCGACTCGCTGGCCAGCACCGCACCGATCACTTCGGCACGTTCGGTGATCGCATCCGCCAGGCGGCGCAGGTGCTGCGCACGTTCTATTGCCGGCAGGCGACCCCAACTGCGCTGCGCGCAGGCGGCCGCCTCCACTGCGGCGCGCGCCTGGGCCGTGCTGGCCGCGGCCACCTGACCGATCGGCAAGCCGGTGGCGGGGTTGTCCACGGTGATGACCAGATCCTGTTCGGCCGCCACGAAACGGCCCTCGATGAAGTTCAATTCGCTGCGCATGGTTCCTGCTCGCTTGGGGAATCGGGTCAGGCGGTGCCCAACCACGCTCCGATCCGTAGGCAACCGGCGCGCGCTGCAAGCTTTGAAGTTGCTGCGCTGCACACACAAGCGACGAATTCAGCCGTGCATCATTCGAAAAAGTAGGGTTACGTGGGTATCGGGTCCACCCGCTGCCCCTGCAGCCAAGCGCAGAAGGCAGCGAGTGCGGGCGAGCCGGAGCTCTCCCGGCGCTGCACCAGCCAGTACGACTGATGGCCGTCGATGTGGGTGTCCAGCACCTGCACCAGCGTGCCGGCTGCCACCTGGGGGGCCACCATGTGCCGATCGGCAATGGTGACGCCCAGCCCATCCACCGCGGCCTGGATGGCCAGATCCAGCACATCGAACTCATGGCCACCCTGCAGGTCGATACCGCGCAGCCCGGCGGCATCCAGCCAGTGTCGCCAGGTCAGGTAGCGGCGATCCTCGCCGGCCAGCACATGCAGCAGCGGCATCGTATTCAGTGCCGGCCCTGCTTCGTCCTGGTGTGCGGCCAGCAATGCGGGGCTGCACACCGCGATGTGTTGTTCGGTCATCAGGTGGGATGCGTTCAAGCCGTCCCACTCACCGTCTCCGAAGCGGATTGCGACATCCAGGTGGGTCGATTCGACCAGATCATCCTGCAGCCGTGTGGTCAGGCTGAGATCCAGCTGGGGACACGCCTGGCGCAGGCTGCCCAGCCGCGGCTGCAGCCAGCGACGGGCAAAGGTGGGCGGGGCGTTGAGGTGCAGGCGGTTGAGGTGCTGCTTGTCCTGGATGGCGCCTACGGTGAACTCGATCCGGTCGAACGACTGCTGCAGGGCCTGCAGCAGCATCCGGCCCGCCGGGGTCAGCTGCAGGTGATGGTGCTGGCGAAGCAGCAACGGCTCGCCCAACTGTGCCTCCAGCTGCCGCACCTGGCGGCTCACCGCGCTCTGCGTCACGTGCAACAGTTCCGCCGCGCGCGTGAAGTTGCCGGTGCTGCCAGCGACTTCGAACGCTTTCAGTGCATTGAGAGTGGGCATTCTGCGCTTCACGTCGCCTCCCGGGCGGCGCTCCTGCAGGCGCCGCCCCGTCAAAAGTAATAGCCGATGTTCATGTACAACTGCCGCTTCCAGCGGTCGATCCCGCCGGCGGCCAGACTCTGGGTGTAGCTGCTGCCACCCAGGTACGGATCATTCCGGCCCTGCAGCATTTCCAGCGCAACGTACACTTTTTTGACGTTGAACGACGTACCGGCGACGAATCGTTCGGTGGGCAGGAAGCCGGCCGCCGATTTGTCGTAGCGGCTGTAATTGACGTACGGCTTGACCGCGCTGACCCATCCGCCCAGCCACTCGCCGGGAACTGCATAACTCAGGTCAGCCGAGCCAAGCGTGCCGCGGCTGGCGACATTGAAGGTACCGTCGTAGCCGCCCAGGGTGACGGTCTGGCTGGCATCGGGATTGCGCGAGTCCATCAGCTGGCGTGCCAGCAGCACGCGGGTGCCCCAGGGTCCATGCTGATACTGGTAATGGGCGGCCAGCACGTTGCGCTGACCGTTCAGTCCGGTGTCGAGGTTGTGCAGGGTGGAGTGCAGAAACGACACGCCGAGCTCGCCTTCATTGCCGGCGGCGCCGTGCAGGGCATGCGCGGCACGTAGCGCAACCAGGCCGCGCTCCTGGTTGCGGCTGCCACCGGCAACGCCGGGATCGGCGGGGGTGACGACAATGGCATAGGTACTGCCATTGCTGCTGCCATGGCCGGGCCAGGCGGGCCGTACGAATACGCCGGCCTGCAGTGTCCAATCGTCGCGTTGCTGTTGCCAGCTCGCACCGACCTGGCTGACGTCCTCCAGGCCAACGACGTTGCCCAGCGTCTCGTAGAACGTGCTGCTGAAGAGCGGCTGCAGGCCGAACGGCACCCGGGTCAGGCCTACCTTGACCTCCTGCCCCCCTTCCAGATGCCGCCCAACCCATGCGTGTTCAACGAATCGAAGGCCGCCGAAGGGCAGATACTGGAAAGGGTAGGAGCGGCCATACCAGCGGTACTGTGCGGCGCCCATCCAGTCGCCGTTGTCGAATGCGACATTGGCAATGACCGTATCCAGCCCGGCCTTGCGGATATCGCGGTCCGGATCGAGATCAAAGCGGGCGCGGACGGCACCACCGATTGACCAATGATCGTTGATCTGTACGGCAGCGGCGGGCTGTGTGCAGGAAAGCAGCGCGGCGAGCGCGCTGGCGGAAACGCAGGTGGGTGCCTTCATCGATGTACTCGTCGCCACGGAACGCTGGCGACGCTAGCGAGGAAGAGAAAGACCCACAAACGGCAAATTCGAAGGGCGACGCTGCGTTTTCTGCATGTTCACTGCGCGCCCGCGCCACGCCTCGAGTGCTCAGTCTTCTTCCGGCGGCAACACGATCTGCTCGTCATCGATGGCCAGCTTGCCGGCCATCAACACCGCCTGGGTCCGGTTGGTGACGCCCAGCTTGCGCAGGATGGCGGTGACGTGGGCCTTGATCGTGGCTTCGGACACGCTGAGGTCGTAGGCGATCTGCTTGTTCAAGCGCCCGGCACCGAGCATCTGCAGCACGCGGAACTGTTGCGGGGTGAGCTCGCGCAGGCGCTGGCCGACTTCGCGCTCTTCGCGCCCGGTAGGCGGCACGTTATGCGCTTCCGGCGGCGCCCAGGTCTCGCCATCCAGGATCATTCCCAGCGCATGGCCGATGGTGTCCGAATCCGCGGATTTGGGGATGAAACCGAATGCGCCGTGGTCCAATGCGCGCCGCATCACCGTGGGTTCTTCGCGCGCGGAGACCACCACCACGGGCAGGTGCGGGTGCAGGGACCGCATATGCACCAGCGCGTTGAAACCCTGCGCGCCGGGCATGTTGAGATCCATCAGGACCAGGTCGGCATCGTTGTGCTGGTCGGCCAAGGCGTACAGTGCTTCCACGCTGTCGGCTTCAAACAGTTGCACGCCGGGAATGACACGCTGCACGGCGCCGCGCAGTGCTTCCCGGAACAGCGGATGGTCATCGGCAATCAAAAGGGTGGTCATGGCGTCAGCTTAGGGAAAACAGGAGGGCGGAAGGGGGGCAGATCCGTATCGTGCAGCGAAACCGAGCCGCCCCCCGCTGGCCGTTACTTCACTTTGCGTTCGTCGACCAGTGATGCCACCACGGAAGGATCGGCCAGGGTAGACGTGTCGCCGAGCTGGTCCGGCGCATTCTCCGCGATCTTGCGCAGGATGCGCCGCATGATCTTGCCCGAGCGTGTCTTCGGCAGCCCCGGTGCCCACTGCAGGTGGTCAGGCGTGGCGATCGGACCAATCTCCTTGCGTACCCATGCCACCAGTTCCTTGTGCAGTTCGTCGCTGGGGGCCTCGTCGGCGATCAGGGTGACATAGGCATAGATGCCCTGGCCCTTGACGTCGTGCGGGAAGCCGACCACGGCCGCTTCGGCCACCTTCGGATGGGATACCAGCGCACTTTCCACCTCGGCCGTGCCGATACGATGGCCGGAGACGTTGATGACATCGTCCACGCGCCCGGTGATCCAGTAATACCCGTCCTCATCGCGGCGACAGCCGTCACCGGTGAAGTAGGCGCCCGGATAGGTGCGGAAGTAGGTGTCGATGAAGCGCTGGTCGTCGCCGTAGACCGTACGCATCTGGCCCGGCCACGAATCACGGATGATCAGGTTGCCCTCGGTGGCACCGTCCTTGATCTCGCCATCGGCATTGACCAGCGCCGGCTGGATGCCGAAGAACGGCACCGTGGCCGAACCGGGCTTGAGGTCCACTGCGCCCGGCAGCGGCGAAATCAGGATGCCGCCGGTTTCGGTCTGCCACCACGTGTCGACGATCGGGCAGCGGCTGTCGCCCACCACCTCGTAGTACCAGCGCCAGGCTTCCGGGTTGATCGGCTCGCCGACGCTGCCGAGCAGCCGCAGCGAGGCACGCGAGGTCTTCTTGACCGGCTCTTCGCCCTCGCGCATCAATGCGCGGATGGCGGTAGGCGCGGTGTAGAAGATGCTCACCTTGTGCTTGTCGATCACTTCCCAGAACCGTGAGGTGCTGGGGAAGTTCGGCACGCCTTCGAACATCAGCGACGTCGCGCCGTTGGCCAGGGGCCCGTAGACGATGTAGCTGTGGCCAGTGACCCAGCCTACGTCGGCGGTGCACCAGTAGACGTCGTCCTCGCGCAGATCGAACACCGCCTCGTGCGTGTAAGCCGCATACAGCAGGTAGCCGCCGGTGGTATGCAGCACGCCCTTCGGCTTGCCGGTAGAGCCGGACGTGTAGAGGATGAACAACGGATCCTCGGCGTTCATGCGTTCCGGTTCGCATTCGGCCGGCTGGCTGTCCACCACATCGTGGAACCAGCGGTCGCGCGGCGCCTGCATGTCCACCGCGCCGCCGGTGTGGCGTACGACCAGCACCGTTTCCACGGTGTTGGTGCCGGGCAGCTTCAGGGCTGCATCGACGTTCGCCTTCAGCGGAATCTTCTTCCCACCGCGCAGGCCCTCGTCGGCGGTGATGATCAACTTGCTGGCGCAGTCGCTCACGCGATCGGCAATGGAATTGGGCGCGAACCCACCAAACACCACCGAATGGATGGCGCCGATGCGCGCGCAGGCCAGCATCGCGACGGCCGCGTCGACGATCATCGGCAGGTAGATGGTGACGCGGTCGCCTTTCTTGACACCGAGGTTACGCAGCGCATTGCCGAGGCGGCAGGTCCGCTCATACAGTTCGCGGTAGGTGACGTGCTGCGCCGGCGCATCCGGGCTGTCGGGCTCGAACAGCAATGCGGTCTTGTCACCGCGCGTGGCGAGCTGGCGGTCCAGGCAGTTCACGCTGGCATTGAGCTCGCCATCTTCGAACCACTTGATGTGGAAGTCGGCAAGGTCGTAACTGACGTTCTTGATGATCGTCGGCTGCTTGAACCAGTCCAGGCGCTGCGCGGCCGCGCCCCAGAACGCGTCGGGGTCATCGACCGACGCCTGGTACTGCTGCTGGTAAGTGGTCTTGTTGATCCGCGACTTTTCGGCGAACTGCGGATCGACGGGATAAAGATCAACCATGGCACCCTCACTTGCACGTGGACTTGTATGTGCAGTTGCAGCATGCGCGGCAACCGTTGACACCCAGTTTGCCCCATCCGTCCCCAGCCGCGACACCGTACCCCTTAGACCATGGTCGATAGCTGCAGGGCGCGCAGGGGGGCGTGCGCTGCCTCCGGCCTCGGCCGGCGATGGCAGGTACGACTAATGGCCAATAGCGGTGGTGCGTCAAGCGGACGCACCCTCGGCTTCGACCGTGCCCCACGCGCGTCTTTCGATTTGCCACTTGGGAGAGAGGGCAACATGAATCACCGTACGTTGAAGACGCTGCGCAAGCCGTTGGCTGCCTGCATGCTGGTTGCGCTGGCGGCACCGGGCATGGCGTTCGCGGAAACCGCGAGAGAGAAAGCACTGGAAGCACGCGTGGGCGAGCTCGAGCGCCAGGTGCAGCTGCTGCTGTCATCGCAGCAACAGCAGCAGACCCAGCTCAGCCAGACCCAGCAGGCCGTCACCGAAGTGAGGACGGTGCAGGCCGAGCAGAAGCCGGTCGTGCCGGCAGGCAAACAGCCGATCCAGGTCACTACCATCACCCCGGGCGCGGCACCGGGCACCACGGTCAAGATCGGTGGCTTCATCAAGGCGGATTTCATGGCGACCCAGACCGGCGATGGCCAACTGGCCGACGATGCCACCGGCCGTGCGCTGTACCTGCCGGGCCAGACCCCGGTGGCCGGTGCGGGCGGCAGCGGCGAGCGTTCCGACGTGGATTTCAATGCCCACGCCAAGTTCTCGCGCTTCAACCTGGGCATCGACAACGTCAGCGCGTCCGGCGACAAGGCCGGTGCGTTCTTTGAAATGGATTTCTTTGGCAATTCGCTGGGCAACCAGACGGCCACCAATACCTACGGCGTGACCCTGCGCCATGCGTACATGTACTGGAACAAGTGGACCGCGGGCCAGACCTGGACCAACTTCATGGATGCCGCCTCGATTCCCGAGGCCGCTGACTTCGTCGGTCCGACCGACGGTGTGGTGTTCGTCCGCCAGGCACAGATCCGCTATACCACCGGCGGCTTGAGCGTGGCACTGGAAAATCCGGAGACGACCACGCTCACCGGCGTGCGCAATCCGGTCACCGGAGCGTGGACCAACGCCAGTGCCAACTCTGATCGCGGCAGCCTGCCCGACCTGACCGTGCGGTACGGCTGGAAGGGGGACTGGGGTACCTTCGGCGTGGCCGGCCTGGTGCGCCAGTTGAAGGTGGACAACCAGACCACCGGTGCGGACGCGGACAAGATCGCGGGCGGCCTGACCTTGGGCGGCAAGTGGGTGATGGCCGACACCGATACGCTGCACTACCAGCTGACCGGGGGCGAGGGAATTTCGCGTTACATCGGCCTGGGCATCACCGCCGATACGGCCTATGACGTTGCCCGCGATGAACTGGCGACCACGGGCGTGCTGGCCGGCTACGTGGGCTGGCGCCATGCCTTCACCCCGAAGCTGCGCACCAACCTGATCTATGCGCGCAGCGACTATGACAACGACGGCACGCTCGGCCCACTGGTCACCAAGAGCGTGCAGAGCATCCGCGGCAATGTGTTCTACACGCCGATGCCCAAGGTCGATATCGGTGCGGAGTACATGTACGGCGTGCGCGAGATCGAAGATGGTCGCAAGGGCGACATCAACCGCGTGCAGTTCACCACCAAATACAGTTTCTAACGCGGGTGCCGGCTGACGCCGGCACCACAGTCATCCTGCTTCGGAGGGGAAGCGTCTCATGTCGACAACACCTGGTACCGCGCCTGTGTCACTGACGCACGGCCACAAGAAAGTCATCTTTGCATCGAGCCTCGGCACGGTGTTCGAGTGGTACGACTTTTTCCTGTACGGCTCACTCGCCGCCATCATCGCCAAGCAGTTCTTCAGCGGTGTCAATGAAACCACGGGCATGATCTTCGCCCTGCTTGCCTTCGCGGCGGGCTTCTTCGTGCGTCCGTTCGGTGCGGCCTTCTTCGGCAGCCTCGGTGACCGCA
>Ga0247812_10000473_pt1 | contig 26177 bp, 29 predicted proteins | sample UWRJL149409B1_FD_178011 | JGI IMG/M metagenome (GOLD analysis project Ga0247812, IMG submission 178011) | Plant litter microbial communities from Arlington Agricultural Research Station in Wisconsin, United States - UWRJ-L149-409B-1 | ecosystem: Environmental > Terrestrial > Plant litter >...
GAGGCTCAAGCCGTATACGGCGGGCTCTTTCAACGGGCTGTGTGATAGAAGTCGCTTCCATCAATGATTGAATCATTGGTTAGCGTCCTCCGGAGGGGTGAAGCTTGCGGGTGAGCTCGATGACATTGAGCGCCTGGTTTGCTTCATCGACGGATCCGCCGTACTTGTGCGTGAAGTAAGCAAGGTACTGGTCTCGATCCTTGAGCGCTGCCGTGATGGTGCTGCGTGGTTCCTGGCAGAACTTCGAAGCGTGGTCTCGAATGTACTTGGTGTACTGCTCGAGCTGCTTCTTGATGGACTGGAAGTAGACGTGCTCCGCAGATACTGGTCGCGAAGCTTTTCCTGGCGTCTGTTCGTCAGTAGTCTCCTCTCGGTCCTCGTAGGTGGTAGAATCCACCTGGTTCGCAATATCCATGATGTTCCTCTCGGTTGGTGGAAAAGCTAAGAAAACAATACCACTTATTTACAAGTTCGTCAATGTACCGTACACTAGTAACAATGAAGAAATTCCAAGTTATAACGCTCTTTCCTGAGATGTTTACCGGCGTGTTCGAAAATTCCATGATGTGGAAGGCTCAGCGTGATGAAATTGTGCAACTTAGCACAGTTAATTTGCGTGATTTTGGCATTGGTCCACGTAAGCAAGTAGACGACACGCCATATGGTGGTGGCGATGGTATGCTTTTGAAGCCCGAACCATTGTTTGCGGCCGTTGAAGCAGCTAAAAAGAACGACCCAACGGCGAAAGTACTGCTTATGACGCCACGAGGACAGCGCTGGAAGCAATCTGTTGCTCAAAACTGGTCAGAGGCTGACCACGGCTATATCTTCATCTGTGGGCGCTATGAGGGCTACGACGAACGAATCGTGAGTCTTGTTGATGAACAGGTGAGTGTAGGTGATTATGTGTTAACTGGCGGCGAACTTCCAGCTATGACTATTATTGATAGCATTGTCCGGCTTATTCCTGGTGTACTTGGTGGTGAAGCCAGCGCTGAGATTGAAAGCTTCTCGGACGGTGAGACCCTCGAGTTTCCTCAATACACTAAACCGGCCGAGTTTAACGGCATGGCCGTGCCACCGGTGCTTATTAGCGGCAATCATGCACTTATTGCCAAGTGGCGTGCCGACAACTCTCTTAAAGCTTCAGAATAATTCTTAAATAAAAAACCAAAAAGAAAACCCGCCAATTTTGGGCGGGAATCCTTCGATGTTGTGGTGGATATCGTAGAGCGACTTTATAGCTACAACATTTCTTTTTTTGGAGTTTTTGTTTTTTACGTAACTTTCGCTTGTTGATTACTGTAACGCGCCACGTACAAAAGCGCAAGCATAATGTTAAAAAAAACAACGATTTGCGTAACTTAATGGTGAAGCCTATACTTCTATGCATGAGCTTTTTTGTAAAAACGACCCCTGCACCGAAACCGCGAACCATTAATAGTTTAAAGGTATCAATTTTGTATGCAATTATTCTCACAGCTGCTGCCGTACTTATGCTGTTCAATTTTGAAGATTTCTTGACTTATATTCAATCGCTCAACTTGCCATTTGGTACGGTGTTAAATTACGCATTCTTGCCTTTGATGGTTGTCTCGCAAGTATTCGCCTTGCCGTACTTGCTTCGCATGGACCTTAGTCCAGCGTTCCGCTACGTGAGCCTGTTTTTAGGGCTACTTGCCGCAGCACTTTTCATATTCCTCGCAAGTTGGGTGGTGCTTTCTGTCCAACCACACAGTACAGCCCGATCATCTACTAGTTTAATGTCGATTTTGCCCGGTTTTTACGCCATCTTTATTACCTTGGCAATTGGAGTTCTCGCAATTTGGTCAGCTTGGGGCCTGTGGCCAGGCAAGCGTAAAGAGCAGTAGGCGTTGTCGAATAACCCATTCAGCGGTATTATATATTGAATAGCAGAGGAGTTATGTGATGGATTATTTAAAGAAACTTGAAGAAAAGGTATTTGGATGGTTTAAAGCCGCACCTAACTTACCGAATGATGCCCGTAAATGGCTTGGTGATAACATTTGGTGGATTATTATCGTTGGACTTGTTCTTGTTGGAATTAATATTTTGCGAGGTCTCGCTACCTTAGAGCAACAAATTTCATTGCAAGGTACTGTCGCTGGCTCATACTACGTGTCATCGACAACATCCGATTGGATTATCGTTACCGTCAGTGTAAGTTTATTCTTTTTGGCACTTGAAGCGATTTTGATGTTTCTCTCAATCCAACCACTGAAAGAAAAGCAGAAAAAGGGCTGGGTGCTTTTGTTCGCAGCCTGGTTAATTAGCGGTGTTGGACTTGTCGTAAATGCACTCCTTACCCTTGGTGTGTTTAGCTTTATCATCACTGTACTATTCGGTGCAGTTTGGTTAGCGATTAGCGGGTACTTCTTATTTGAAATTCATGGTCAGTTTGCCCACGTTGAAAAATCAAAAGGCACAAAGAAAGCAAAATAGTTTCAAGACTTGAGCGATTACCCCGGTTGCGTTATAATACATCGGTGCATTACTGGGGATTCGCCAAGTGGTAAGGCATCGGCTTTTGGTGCCGACATTCGGGGGTTCGAATCCCTCATCCCCAGCCATAGAAAAAGAGAGTCATTATGACTCTCTTTTTCTATGGCTGATGCTGTGCATGAGAACCCCCGTTTTGCAGTGCAAAACACCACCTTGGAATTTTTAGTTCGAATCCCTCATCTCCATTGATATAAAAAGTGAACCCGCCCTAAAAGGAGCGGTTATGCTGAGATAAATCTCGCAGGCTCAACTTTTAGGACGGGTTATATGAAAACGATTTCGCGAACGTCACCGTTAGGGTCTGAAACTTTGATAACACCACCGTTTGACAGTGTATCTTCAAACCATCCCAGGAGCACAACGGCTCTTTCAATGGTCGTGGTAGTATTCGTACCCTTACTCTGCTTGAGCGACTGTAGCTGCTCGGCCGTTATCTCCCCGATATTGGACGCGAAACGGGTGGTTCCAGCTGGTTGCGGCATTTTACCTTCAATCTTTTTAGTCGGTCACGCCATCATGACGAGCGCACGGTCGAAATGGGTCTCCGAGGCTGTTGTTCTTGTTCACTTCGTTGCACTGTGAACATTCGTGGCTTCCGGTGTGCCTGGCGCAGTACTGTGTCTTGTCCCCGGGCCCATTCCACTCGTTTAAGGTGTCACAAGCTGCACATCCCATGATAAACTCATTTCTCTCGGTTATTGGTATTATACCATGAAATATGGTAAAATATGCTTCACGTTATTCTTTTGTTCGACAACTGAAACGGGTACATAATGAAATCTCAAGAACTGCTGAATGAAGAAGAGCAGGTTGAAGCCGTCGACGAGTGGAACGCTCGGCGTCCTACCAAGCCGGAGGCTCCGAAGCCAGTCTTGAAGCAGACTGATGTCATCTTTGGCATAGCGTTGCCTATGACGGCACTCGGCTTTGTGGCTGGGTTTATCCTTCTTATGATTGGTGTTAGTAATACCACCGGCATGAAGGAAACTCTGACCCTCGTCGGTTTCGTCTCGATGCTTGTCCTTCCGTTTGGGCTTCCTATCGCGTATGTCGTAGGCCTGATAGCCCTCGAGGACGCTCGTCGCTTCATCTACCGACGCCGTATGGCGAAGACCGGCTGGAACGACTACGAAGAGGCCTTAGCGTTATGGCGCGAAGAGGCCGCAAGCTTCAACGAGTGGATTCTGAACAAGCGCGTCTACGACAGCCTCATCGAAGCAGGCCGCGACGAATAAATACAGCCCCGCGACGACGCATCGAGCAAAAGCTCTGCGGTATCGTGGGGCTTTTTGCTTTTTAGGCCCTGGGTGATAAAGAGAAAACCCCGCCCTGTAAGGAGCAAGGCTCTACTCTTTAGGGCGGGGTTAGTCGGCTTTGCCATCGTGCTTTACACAGGGGCGAAATGCATCACCGGGTTTGTTGCTCTTGTTGATGCTTCGACACATCGGACACTCAAAGCGACCAGTGTGGCTCATGCAGTACTGAATCTTATCTCCGGGACGATTATCTTCGTTCAGGGAGTTGCACGCAGCGCATTCCATCACAAACTCATTTCTCTCGGTTAGTAGTATTATAACATAAAATGTGGTTAAATAAACGCGTTATGTTTTTCAGTATAAAAAGTAAAAAAGTCCGAAAATTTCTTGCACGATTCTTTGTCCTTACTGGTAATGAACCTCGAAAAGCGGTTACTAGTCCGCACTTATTTTCAGCGCGCGATTGGCGCTTTGTATTACTCGAAACTCGCATTGCTTTAAAAGACAAAAAAATGCCAATACTGGCAGCTGGAACAGCTTTTTATGCTGGGCTCGCTTTCTTTACCTTACTAGCGGCTACTATCGCAATCGTCGCCTATGTCGTTGACGTAAACGAATTAAACATGGCAATCTCGGCAATAGAGATTTACTTCCCAATAGACATTGCAGCTTTAATTGGTTCGCAACTTGAAGATGCATTTGACTACAACGTGCGCAATGTCATTTTTGGAGTCGTTGCTATCTTGATTGCACTTTTTAGCGCCTCACGGGCAATGGCCACTCTTATTAGTGCAACGAATACCGCCTATGAACAAACCGAAAAGCGAAAATCATCTGTACTTATTGGAATGAGTCTTTTGATGGCTGTCGCAGCGATTATTGTTACAGCTTTGTCTTTAGGGCTTGTACTTGTAGACCAGACGGCGTTAATGCACTTCGGCGTACCTGCATTCTTTGCAGTTACGTTACCTGTACTTCGATGGGTGCTACTCACGGCAATTATTGCCGGCTCATTAACTTTGTTTTATAGGTTTGCACCAAGCAACCACAACCCGCATTTAAAATGGACGAGTTGGGGTGCGGCTATAGCTAGCATCATATGGCTTGGAGGAACAACGTTATTCTTCCTATACGCAAAATACTTATCGGTGTATAGCAATATTTATAATGTCTTTGGCAGTGTCATTGTTCTATTAATCTGGCTTAACTTGTCAGCATTTATTATTTTACTGGGTGCAGAGATAAACCACCGCTTAGAACAACGCACTACCAGGCGCACAACGCTGTAGAATTACGGTTTAAGAATAATCTTCACCGCGCCGTCTTGCTTCTTTTGGAAGATCTCGTAAGCATGCGGAGCGTCTTCAAGTGGAATATGGTGCGTCGCGAACGTGTCAACACCAAGTGGGTCTTCATCGGTAAGAAGGGGAAGGATATCATCAATCCATCGTTTTACGTTTGCCTGACCCATTCGAACCTGAATTTGTTTGTCGAATAACGTGTCAATTGGAATAGGGTCAGCTTTTCCGGAATATACACCTACAACAGATACTGTACCGCCACGACGAACAGTGTCGATTGCAGCGTACAAGGCCGCTAGGCGGTCAACGCCCATCTTGTCGAAGACTGTTTCAGCGATAGGGTCGGGGAGTACGCCAGCGGCAGTTTGAATAAGTTTGGCCGCTGGTGAACCATGCGCTTCGGTACCAACTGCATCAATAACTGAATCTGCGCCGCGACCATTTGTCATATCGAATATAACTTTTTGTAAATCATCTTCGTGCTCGCTGAGGTCAATTACATCGATACCGTTATCCTTAGCGCGTTGCAAACGTTCAGGCACTAGGTCGACTGCAATTACTTTGCCTGCACCGCGATACTTAGCGATTCTTGTCGCCATGTCACCGATAGGCCCTAAGCCCATAACGACAACAGAGCCACCTTCAGGTATGTTGGCATATTCAACAGCTTGCCATGCGGTTGGTAAAACGTCAGACAAGAAGACATAACGGTCATCTGGGCCTTCGTGAGGGATAACTATTGGGCCATATTGGGCTTGAGGAACGCGCAAGAATTCGGCTTGACCTCCAGGTACATGTCCATAGAGTTTACTGAATCCTAGTAGAGCAGCACCACGTTCTTGGTCGCGCACCTGGGTTGTTTCGCATTGTGATTGCAGGCCTTGGTTGCACATAAAACAATCACCGCATGAAATATTAAATGGAATAACCACTCGGTCACCAACTTTTACGTTTGTAATAGCGCTTCCGATTTCGGTAACGATACCCATCGGTTCATGGCCCATAATATCGCCCTTCTCCATGAATGGCGCCATTACTTCGTAGAGGTGAAGGTCAGAGCCACAAATGCATGTAGAGGTAACTTTAATAATAATGTCATTCGGTTCTTGAATGACAGGGTCTGGTACTTCTTCGACGGAAACTTTTCGTTTGCCTTGCCAAGTAACTGCTTTCATAAAGCTCCTTAGTTGTATTAAATATTATGAGTCTGCGTTTGCGTCTTCGTCCATATCGAGGCTTTCAATATCCTCACGACGGTCGTCGTCGCCATCATCTTCGTCGTGTGAATCTTCAAAAGCGTATAGATCGAGTTCTTTTTTAAACTCTTTCGGGTCAACGCCGAGTTCTTCTGTCGGGTCATCGGTAAGTTCATGAGTAATAGGGTCGGTCAACGAACCGTTTGTGTCTAAATCGTCTTGATAGCCTTGCAGCTGAAGGTCATCATCAGGAATATTTGCTGGGTCAGGGTTAACGCTATCCATTATTGCCACCTGCGAGTGAACGGCAATAAGATGAACAGCTGCATCGTGTATTATCCATAAATTTCCTCCTTAATTAACATAACTTCTTTATGGTACTTACTTTCATGCGTAAGATATGTAAGATTTTTTACATAGACATTATGAAACGAGTGACAGCTGATTAAAAGTTTTTGATGCTTCGCACAATTGCCTGGTGGATGTCGTTATTTTTCATGATACGAAAATGCCCCCTAGTTTTTAACTGGATGTTTTTTGCACCCTCTAAGTAACTCCCTTTGGGGATATGCGGATCAAATTGGCCGTAGATTGATACGATTTGCGAGTTCACTAGCGTGTTAGATGCGAGGACAGAAAGAATAGGCGAGTTAGGGATGAAAATACGGGTTGATTTTAACGGTAACAATAAATAGGCATAACGAGAGCCGGAGAACGGTGTGTTCACCGCAACCATTCCTTTAATTTTCTTTTTAGTGTTGAAGTTTGCGAGTACATATTTTCCTATTAAGCCACCCTTGCTATGGGCGACAATAACACACGATTCTAATTTGTTTTTCGTAATGTATGTGTCAACAAGTGCTGCCATAGTCTCGATATCGCCTGTATTATATCCAAGCCCATCAATGATATGAATGGGGTGGCCATTTTTGTATAGCATGTCGGCGATTGGTTTCATAAATTGCCAATTTTCGTATATACCTGGGATGAGAATGACAGGTGTTTTATGTGCACTCGAAGTATCGTATTCGGTAGGGTCCGCCCTTATAAAAAATCCGTATATCTGCCAATATGCAACGTACATATAGTCAAGAAACCAAGCGAATCCGTTAATAGGAAGTTCGATTATTTTTCGATAAATACTTTGCATAGGTCTTTTACTTCTTTTGCATTCAAATAATGAAATGCATGAGGCGCTTTCGGTACTTCATTGGTAGAAATATTTGGAGACAGGGTCTTGAGGTATGCCAACCAGGTGCGTGGGACGATATGGTCTTTTTCGCCTCTAATAATTGAATAAGGCGTTGAGGTATTCTTCAGCGAATCTTCTAAATGTGAGTTAACCATATACTGTGAAGTTTTCAGAAATCGAAGCGGACCCATACGGGCATAATTTAGAAAGATTATAAAATTAGCCTTTGGCGGTTCGAGGAAAGAATCCTGGAACAGTCGGAGTGCCTGTAAAACAACCTTCCGTTCTTTGTGATTGACTGTTGGCGAAAGAAGAATGACTTTACTGATGCTGTCTGAATTTATTTTATTCATACGAGCGACAATTTGTCCGCCCATTGAGTGGCCGGCTAAAACAACATCCGTCAAATGCCTTACAGAAAGAAAGCTTAAAGTGACTTTGGCTAGCTCATCAATAGTGAGCGGCTGAGGTGGTTTTGCGGTTGTTCCATAACCTGGGAGGTCTAATGCGAGTACATTGTAACTATCAGAAAATTCTTTCATAAGCGGAAGAAAATAGTCACTTGACGTGCCAATACCGTGAATGAGAACAATCGTTTTATTATGAGAAGCAAACACGGTGCTGCGTACCGCTATCTCATATCCATCAATTGTCGAAAACTGTCTTTCGTAAGTTTCGTTCATCGTGTTCATTATAGACTGTTGAATGAAAAAATAGCCAATAACGTAATAAGCGTATAATAAGTACTGATGTTTGAGTATCCAGTTGTCTTTGTCGACATAGAAACTACCGGAGGGAGTTATCGCAACAGCCGTGTTTTAGAGGTTGCTGCGATTCGTTTCGAGGGCGGAAAAATAGTGAAGGAATTCTCAACACTTCTTGACCCGGGAACACGTATTCCGCCAATGATTACTTCACTCACTGGAATAACCGAAGGCGACATTGTCGGTGCGCCTGCCTTTGAAGATGTCGCCGATGAATTATTAGAAATTCTTGATGGTGCAGTTTTTGTTGCCCATAATGTTCGTTTTGATTATTCTTTTTTAAAGCAAGAGTTTGCGATGATAGGGACGACATTTAACCCTAGATTACTTTGTACTGTTCGACTGTCTCGCTATTTATACTCTGACCAGAAAGGCCACAGCCTTGAGAAAATTATTTCTCGCCACGCGATTCCAGTGCTTGATAGGCACCGTGCCCTAGAAGATGCTCGAGCAATTCTATATTTCTCGCAACTTGCGTACGACCAACACGGCCCAGACAGCTTCGCCGATGCATTAATGCACCAGTTAAAATCGCAATCTTTACCGCCAAACCTTGATTTGAATGAACTTGAAACAATTGAGAATGTGCCAGGCGTGTATATTTTCAAAGATGAAACACACCAGCCGGTATATGTTGGCAAAAGCGTCACATTAAAAAAACGCGTCATTTCACACTTTCAAAGTACAAGCCCTAAAGAACTCAAAATAAGCCAACAAGTGCACCACGTTGAGACAATTCCAACAGGGAGTGAGCTCGCCGCATTACTGTTAGAATCAAAATTGATTAAAGAATTACAACCGCTTTATAATCGCATGCTGCGCCGGGTGTCGATGTACGCCATGTTGGTAAAGAAAGAGCAAGATGGCTATGCGCATTTAGCTGTTGTGTCGGGGAATGTCGATAACGAAACCGACCTTAGTACGATATATGGTGTGTATAGCAACCGAATGAAGGCCAAGCAAACTATTGTAGAGCTGACGCGGGCGTACCAGCTATGTCCGATTCTTATGGGTATCGAAAAAGGTAAGGGCGCTTGCTTCTCGTATTCACTAGGCCGTTGTAAGGGCGCGTGTATTGGCAAAGAAGACGCAGAGTCGTATAACAGGCGTTTTGAAACAGCGCTTGAGCGCAGCAAGCTCTCAGAGTGGCCGTTTGATGGCTCAATTATCGTGCCAGTGAATGAGGCGGGGGAGACCGTCGTGATTAATAACTGGATAGTACAACGCTACAACGACGAAGATGGGAATGAATTAATTGTTGATGCTGAACCTAACTTTGACCTCGATGAGTATAAAATTATCCGTCGGTTTGTACGCGAGAACCGTAGTAGAATTGTAGTTATATAATAAATTATTGTATATCGCATACGATTTACCTTTTTTGTCAATAATATACAAACAATATAGTTTACAAATATACACAAATAGTGTATAATGCATTTAAATTGCATTGCCCATGGCCTTGAGAGACGATGGACGTACAATTAATTAATTTAATGTGCGAGCCAGAGGGAAGATTCTCATTTCAAATATGAGGGTGTTTTTGCTTTGGCCCCATAAGGAGTACAACAATGTACAGCAAAGCAGCCCCAGTAACAGCTCCTGCGGTTATCCTTCCTTTCACAGGTGGTAACACAACCTTGTTAGTCATCGCTTCAAGCATGATTGTTCTAGGTGTCGCAGTATTAGTCATCTCAGTACTAATAGGTCGCAAAAAGAACCTTACCGAGATTGATTTCTCAGAGGTTAAATAACCCGATACATATAAAACGGCTGCTTACGCGTCTGCGTGTTCAAGCCGTTTTATATGTTTGGAAGTATTTATTATGAAAAAGATTCTCCCTATTTTTCTCGCTATTATTTCGATAGCACTTATAGCCGGTGGCGCCGTAATCTTAAACGGTTACGGCATTTCTCAGCGTGTTCAAGCCGAAGCGCTTGCCGCTGCGACTAATGCGCCTGCTATGGCGATTGACCAGTCTACTATTACACCGGAGGCGGTACAGGGGATACCGACGCATGTTGATGTCGCTCAGGTTGGTGTGAGTATCGGAGTAGAGAATGGGTATTATAACGCTTCAAATGGTAAGTGGACACTCAGCGATACTTCGGCGTTTTACGGTACAATGACAGCTCCAGCTAACTCGGAGTCTGGTAATACCTTTATTTATGGCCACAATGCTAATGATATCTTTGGAAATCTACGCGATGCCCAGGTAGGCATGCAAGCAATTGTGACAACTGATAACGGTTATAAATTTTATTACACACTGCAATCATTTAAAGCAGTAAGCCCGAGTGATATTTCTTTAATTCAGCCAACAGAAGACCCAACACTAACGCTTCAAACCTGTTCAGGGACATGGTATCAATTCCGTACCCTTTATACGTTTACACTTAATCGTTACGAAAAAGTCGTTTAACACTTTATATTAATACAATCATATTGACATTTAATACAACTTATGCTATAATGCCTGAATGATGAGTAGGTTAGGAGAACGATCACCGGCAACTCTTTATGTCCCTGAGCGCCAGGAACGTTTAAGTAACGTGCGTGAACGCCAACCTGCAACGAGCACCCGCGGCTCGCTTTATATACCAGAACGAGGCATGAGCCTTGTTATTGAGCAGAAGATTGAACAAAAACTCGATATTGAGTTTAAGGCAATTACCGATTACTATCACATCCTCGAAGCTGCCTATGAACAGATAGCCCAAGAAGTGAACGAACAGGAAGTAGCTACCGCACCAGAACCTGCGGCTGAAGAAGCTGAAGTTGCAGTTGTTGAAACGGTTGCGATAGACGAACCTAAGCCTTCTGGCAAAGAAAAACTTGCCTTACTTTTACCAGCACACAACGAAGAGCTTATTATTGAAGCAACTATTAAATCTGCTATAGCTGCAGGTCAGGCGATTGAAGATATTTATGTCGTCAACGATAACTCGAGCGATAAAACTCGCCAAATTGCAACTCGTCTCCTTGGAAAATCGAACGTTTTAAATGTAAAACGGAGTGGTAAGGCATTGGCGGTTAAAAAAGCGACAGTGAAGTTTAATATTGTTGAACGTTACGAATGGCTTCACGTTGCTGATGCTGATAGCATTTTCTCTCAAAACTACTTTTACGTATATCGTAAAAAACTTAACTCGGAAAAATACGCTGTTGCGCTTGGGTTTGTCCAAAGCCTCCGTGGAAACTGGATTAGTAGCTACCGTGCGTTAACCTATACGAAGAGCCAGCAGTTTGACCGACGTATTCAATCGGCATTGGGTATGATTTCTGTTTTCCCTGGTGCAGTTACGTGTCTGCGAACTGATATTATTGAAAAACTTAGCTTTGAAGGCCCAAGTTTAACTGAAGATTTTGACATTACACTTCAAGTGCACCGCAAGAAGCTTGGAAACATTTTATATATTCCCCAAGCGGTTAATTACACGCAAGACCCACAAAACCTCCGCGATTTCTGCAACCAAAACCTGCGCTGGATGCGTGGTTTCTTCCAAGGCGTGAAGAAATACGGAGTAGGCCTGCATGGGCAAAAAGTTGACGCTTACTTAGGACTTCAAATGTTCCTCACCGCGTTCTTCCTTGTGCAACTATTTGTTATTTCGCCACTACTTGTATTCTCAAACGAGAACGGCTGGTTGATAGTGCTGTATATGGTTGCTATCGACTTTATTATTAACTTCGGCGTGGCGCTTGTCTCGTCAGTACTCGCAAAGCGCTGGAATTTGATTGGCGTAATGCCGTACTTTTATTTCCTTCGAAGTATTGAAATTGGTATTACTGTTATTGCGTTCTTTGAAGTATTCTTTCAACACAAATTCAATGACGATAAAGCAATTGGTTGGTCGACGGCCGGCCGAAGGTACAAGGTTTCTGCTTCAGCATTAGCTGACGTTGCCCACTAAGCTGCGGGGTACGTATTGTCCTTAAGTAACCTTGCAAGGTGCGAAACATTCCGCGCAAGTGTCGCGTTCGCGCTCGCTACCTTTTCTGGAATTTCAGACAAGTCTTTGTAATCAACTTGGTGCATAGCCTCGCCATTCCAATATGTCGCACCTTGAGCGGGGATGGTAAAGCCAAGGTCATTTAAGCCTTGAAATACATCGGCGGTAATTTTGTGCGCACCGTCTTCATTGCCGACAATTGCAACGGCAGCTACTTTGCCGAATGTTAACGGGCGACCTTCGTCGTCTGTTTCGCTTAACTCGGCATCAAGCCGTTCGATAACGCGGAGTGCGACACTGGACATTTGCCCAACCCATGTAGGGGTAGAAATAATAAAGATATCTGCATCAAGCATTTTTTTGCGAATCATTGGCCAATCATCATCGTCACCCATATCTGTTTCAACACCGGGTTTTACGTTGTAATCGACTACGCGAATAAATTCGTTTTTAACATTATACTTTTGAAGTTCGGCATCAACATCATGCGCAAGTTTATCCGATGATGATTCTGTTGGCGAAGGAGAGAGGGTGCATACTAAGGTAAGTGCTTTAAGTTCTGTTGATGTATCGGCCATAAGCCTCCATTTCTAATAATTTAAACAATGTGGTTATTGTGAGGCTAGTATAATAAATGCATGAACAAGAATCTGTCTGAATTCTTACAAAAACCTGCAAACGTTGTAGCGCCCTTATTGTTGGGTGCTATTTTAGAACGCGAAATTAATGGCAAGAAAATACGGGTCCGCATTGTTGAAACCGAAGCTTACGACGAAACGGATGCTGCAAGTCATAGCTATAAAGGTCGTACTCCTCGTACTGATATTATGTTTGGCGAACCAGGGCACTTATATGTGTATTTCACGTATGGCATGCATTATTGCTGTAACGTTGTGACTGGTAAAAAGGGGACTGGCGCTGCGGTTTTAATACGAGCGGTCGAGCCTGTTGAGGGCGAACAATATATGCAAGATCTTCGGCCGGTAAGCGGTGTACAGCTGAGTAATGGTCCAGCAAAATTATGCAAAGCGCTCGATATCGATAAGCGACTCAATGGCCATGACTTATCAGATGCACCCTTGAAGTTAATCCTTCAAAAACCTATTGATGCACAATTTATTACCCAGACAAAAAGAGTTGGAATTAGCCAAGCAAAAGACGTACTATGGCGTTTTTACCTCTCAAATAATGATTATGTGTCAAAAGTGTAATATATTTCACAATATTGCACTAATCGGCGTTGCGCCATAAATTTACGTATGACATGATGGATTCAGAACTGGGAACATTAAATATAACCATTGGGAGGCCACGTGTCACAAAAAGTTGAAGACTTGCAACAAGCTGCGAACCGTATCGAACGTCAAATCAAGTCTCCATCTGTAACGCTTATTTTGTTTCTTGCAAGCGTAGGAGCGCTTATTTATTTAGGGTATCTTATTAAGCCAGAGTTTAGGGGCGACCCGCTTCCGTACACTTTGGCACTTACTGCTGAAATTTTTATTATTTTCCAAGGGCTTATGGCTTTTTGGACTATTTTAAGTGGACGCTTTAACCCGCGTGGCTATGAATATCACCATGCGCAAGACCGTTTGTTTGCTGGCCAAACTGGTGGAAAGTCAGCGGTGAAAACAATCACTAGCGATACGGCTAAAATTGCTCGTCGCATTCCGATGGAGCTTAATAAAAAAGCTGTTTCAATTGATGTGTTCATTCCAGTATATGGTGAACCGTTGGAAGATATTCGAGAAACGGCAATTGCTGCCCGCGATGCGTATGGCCTTCATAAAACATTTATTCTAGACGACGGCAAATCAGATGCCGTACAAGAATTAGCTCGGAAGTTGAAAGTTGGCTACATTCGCCGACCAACAAACCAGCATGCGAAGGCAGGTAATATTAACTTCGCACTGAGCCAAACGAATGGTGCATTCTTCTTAATTCTTGATGCCGATTTCGTAGCTGAACCCAATATTCTGTACGAAACATTGCCATTTTTTGAAGACCCAGAACTGGCGTTTGTTCAGACACCGCAATATTACAGCAACCAAACGAACTTCGTATCAAGTGGTGCAAGCTTTATGCAGCATGTTTTCTATTCACTTATTCAAGCTGGTAAAAACAAGTTCAACGCGTCATTCTGTGTTGGTACAAACGTTGTATTTCGACGCGCTGCAATTGAAGATATTGGTGGTGTGTACCAAAAATCAAAATCAGAAGATATTTGGACATCGCTATTTCTGCACGAAAAAGGCTGGAAATCAATTTACATCCCAACCTTGCTTGCAGTCGGTAAGACACCTGAAAATCTCATGGCATATTCGAAGCAACAACTTCGATGGGCAACCGGAAGCTTTGAGGTGTTTATACGTAAGAACCCACTGTTTATTAAGAAGCTCAGCGTTGACCAACGGTTGCAGTACCTGACTACATCTTCATATTACTTTGTTGGATTCTCAGTATTACTACTACTCCTATTGCCACCGCTTCAAATTTTCTTTAACCTTTCACCAATCTCAACTGACATTCCAGTATGGCAATGGGCGCTAATGTACAGTGGCTTCTACGTCACTCAATTAGTACTCGCGTTTTACACTATGGGTGGTTTGAAAATTAAGACACTTATTTTGGCAAACGTCTCGTTCCCAATTTACATTAAGGCTTTCTTTAATGCATTGTTCCGCCGCGACCAAGCATGGAAAGCAACGAATGCAATTGGCAACTATGATTCACCGTTTAACTATGTACGTGCACAAGTGTACATTTTCGTATTCTTGTTCCTGACAAGCCTGGTTGGTATCTGGAAAGCGTTTTATACCTTTGAACTTTCAATTTCACTCGTATGGAACCTATTCAATACCATCGTCTTTGGCTACTTTGTCTACGTTGCAACAGCCGAAGGGCGAGCATTAAAACGAGCTGAACGTAAGCCGAAGAAAATACTGATTAAACAATTCCCAGCCGAACAAATTACACCCGAAGGAGAAGCAGCATGAAATTAACTGGTAAGATTAAATTCTTTTTTGGCATTATCGCCGTCGCATTATTAGTTGGACTATTAACTATATTCCTAAACATCAGCATGTCGACATCAAGTTCAGTAGAAGCAACACTCGACGCACAGTCACGAACCATCGGTACAGATTATCCAGGCCTTGTGGTTAAACAAAATGTTGAAGAGGGGCAGAAAATTTCAGAGAACGAAGTGCTTTTTGAAATTGAAAGCCAACAGTTGAAAACCAACTTGGCATCAGGTGCGGTTACCGAAGCAAGCCTGCCGTTTAAGTTAAACCCTGAAACGAAGAACATTGAAGTGCGTTCAACCAGCGCCGGTGTGATTGATGAAATCTTTTTCCGAGAAGGTTCATATGTCCCGGCAAGCGGTGTGATTACAACTGTGTATGTACTTGATTCACTATTCGTAACAGCGCACTTCCAGCTTGCACCACCGGACTATGCGCGTATTGAAGACGATAGCTCACTTGAATTGCTCTTCCCGGATAACACAAAGAAGGACGGAACTATTACTTCAGTAACGCTAGAAAGCAGCAAAGATGAAGAAAAAGTCGACACTGTTGTGAAGGCTAAAATTACCGATGCCAACATGAGCGACTTCCGTTTCTCTGTGGGTACACCGGTTGATGCGAAGCTTCACCTACGCCAAGACACTTGGTATCAAAATATCGTAAAGGTTGTCCAAGATCTATTTACACCTAAGAAGGGATAATATATGAAACGCCGAACAATCTACATATTAACGAGTGCTGTACTCGCTGTCGTACTGGTCGGTGTTATCGCTGCTGTGCTTGTGAATCGTAATACATCAAATGGCACCGGCTTGTTTTCAAGCGATGCATCTATCTTAAATAAAAATGCACTAAAAGAGCTTCCTGAGAAGGCGGCTTCAGGTGCGTATCTAGACCGTTTAGCTGAGGGTATTACGCCTCCCACGAATTCGTGGATTAGCGGATTAGCTTTGCAGGAAAAACCTTTAGCTGTGTTTCCAATGCCACTGAGTTTTCAAGCACTTGATACAGGTTTTCAAATCGGGTTACCAACTGTCGTAAGTGACGCTAAGACGATTACCGGTGGGCATGTCGCCGGTGTAGAAGCAACCGTTGAAGGTGCAACAAAGCTCCAGCTCAGTCGTTACGATAAAACATCGGCGTCTTTAACGTATTTAAAAGGTGACGAAAGTCTAGGTAAATTAACCATTGCCCAAGGTTCACCGTACGTTTTTTTTAAAGCGCTCAGCGATACTACTCTTCGAGTGGCAAATACCCAAGGTGGAAAAATAGCGAATGGTGAATATACGTTTAAGCGCGGTGGTAAAACGTATTCAATCGCAACCCACAGCAATGCGAAGATTTCCGTTGATGGTGCGCAGGTGACTATTAGTGTGCCAAAAGACGGGCTGGCAACATTTTACGCACGGCCTGAGGGCAACAACGATATGCTCGCTGAAAATTCTGGCAATGAAGTTACTGGAGTAAATGTTACTCACGAAGAGAAAGACGGAAAGTCGCTCACGAAGTTCAATTATGAAACCGCTAACCAGAAACCAACCGTCGTAAGTACAATGCCATACCAAAATGCAGAAGGTGGTGAGAGGTTGAGTCTCACGTATCAAAGTGTGTATGGCGACATGCAGTCGCGCAGGGGCAACGAGTTTACAACTTCAGTGCCAATAGTCACACCATCGAACCAATTAGCGTTAGACACGCTGAGCGACGAAGAGAAGCGACTTGTTATTAGTGACCTCCAAGCAGATAGTCAAGATGTCACTATTGAACCACAGGATAGTTATTATGGTGGCAAAGGCCTGGCGCGCATTGCAACGTTGTATGACGTTGCACAGCAGCTCGACCAAACAGATATTGCAACGCAGTTACAAACTGTTTTGAAACGTGAGTTTACAGCTCGACTTGGAAAAGCTTACTTTTATTACGATACCGACTTGAAGGGTGTCGCAGCTTCAACTGCAGCTTTCGGTTCAGAAGATTTTAACGACCATCATTTTCACTACGGCTACTTTATTTACGCAGCGAGCATTTTAGGAAAGTACGATGAATCATTTGTTGATGAATATAAAGACCGAGTTAACTTACTTGTTGCGGACATTGCTTCGTACGAAACCTACCCTGAGTTTCCAATTGAGCGAACCTACGATCCGTACTCTGCACACTCTTGGGCAGCTGGGCTTTCACCATTCCAGGATGGCAACAACCAAGAATCAAGTTCTGAGGTACTAAACGCCTATAACGGTGTAGCGCTTTGGGCGGATGTGATTGGTAATAAGACGCTAAAGAAAAGCGGCGTATGGATGTTATCGAACGAAACCGCAACGGCAAACACTGCATGGCGAAGTGTCGATACCTCAGCGAGTTATTTGAAAAACTATACTAGCCCAGTAGCTTCATTAAGCTTCGGTGGCAAGCGGACGTACTCGACGTTCTTTAGTGATGAATCAAATACCAAGCTAGCTATTCAATTAATCCCAATGAGCCCAGTTATGGAAACGTTTAAAAGCGACGGCGATGGAATTAAAGATAAGCTTGCAAAACAAGATAAGCCAAATAACTACAACGTGGCACTTGGTGATTACTTGTTAATGTACCTGGCGCTCAGTGATAAGAACGCCGCCGTGCAAGCACTCGACCGTCAAACCGACCAGTTTATTGATGATGGTAACTCGCGTACCTACTTACGGGCCTGGATATACGCTCAGGAATAAGGAGAGTATAATAAGTATATGCTTACAGCAATTTCATCATTTAGTGGAATATCTGTATCGAGCCTGGAAGAAGCCCGAACCTTTTACGTTGATACTCTTGAGCTGCCGGTGAAGAACGACAGTATGGGATTAATGCTTGCACTGCCTGGCGGTGGCCAACTGTTTATGTACGAAAAGCCAAACCATGTGCCGGCAGAGTTTACTGTTTTGAATTTTGTCGTTGATGACATTGATGTTGCTATCGACCATTTAGTGAATACTCATGGTATTACATTTGAGCGATATCCTGACATGCCTGCGCCGCAAGATGAACGCGGCGTGCTTCGTGGTAAAGAATTTCACCAAGGCCCAAATATTGCTTGGTTTAAAGACCCAGCCGGTAATATATTGGCGCTCGTTGAAAGTTAGCTATTTAAAAGCAGGCCAACAATCACAATACTATCCATCACAAGCCATAGGCTGTTGGTGATGATCATTGGTGTAATGCGGTGCTTAAGACCATATACAAAAAAGATTGAAGCGAATACCGCAAAACTTACCCAGGAATAGATAGACACGCCATCCGTTGAGCCGTGAAAGATTTGAATTGCCTGCGGGATGCTACTCAGTGGGTAAAGGAAAGAAGCGGCGATAACGACTGTGTCGAAGAAGGTTATCTTCTTCTTTTTTTGAATGTGTTTTTGGAACTCTATATTTTCGCGTGACATTACCATTAACTATATCAGACTCATCAACTCGATACACAACGATTTATGTACTAGGTTAATGGCGGATGAGCCGCCCACGCTAGAATCTGCATGGGCGGTCTCATCCGCGGATGAACGTCGCTAGACGCTCGGTAGGGCAGTTCCGTCTTTCGAGCAGAACTTCGTGCCACCTGGGTAATGCGTTCCGCACTCGGGGCAGAAAACCCCGGTGGGTGGCGCATCGACTTCGGGTGGTGTGTCGACGGGCGGTGTGGTTTGGGTCGGCCCGATGACAATCGGTGCTTTTTCTTGTACGACCGTCGGGCTTGCTGTCACCGCCGGGCCTGGCACGTTCTCGTGAACCGCTGAAGTAGGCAGAACCACCGAAGCACCACCGTATGCACCCGCGGTAGCTGGGCGCTTCTTGCGCCATACCAGAATGTAGTAGGCGCCAGCCAGTAGCAGCAACAGAACGACTATGGCAATGATTACCACAATCGTTGTACCGAAGCCGTTGTCGACAGGAGCAGCGACGTAGCCGATGTCGTTCGTCTTCAGGAAGGTTTCAAGGTCATCGGTGTCGGTGATGAAGTTGAAGTTGCGTTGTTCGTTGGTCAGCGTGAAGCTGTTGACACCAAGAACCTCGCCCTTCGCGTTGACGGTTGGGCCACCGGACATACCGGGGCTGATGTCGGCGTTGATTTCCGTGGTTGGCACACCACCCTCAGCGCTGAACTGTCGGCTGGACGCCGTGCCCGACTTGAAGGAGGCGTGAACGCGAGTGCCGTCCATGACTTCTGCAACCGAACCAGGGAAGCCGACTGCCGTGAGCGCATCGCCGTTCGTGGGATGCGTTGTAGCAACCGTGAGCGGTGGCGTGGATTTGATTCCCGCAACACGCAGCAGGGCCAGGTCGCCCTCTTCGAACCCTCGGAAGTCCACGATTTGTGCCGTGATGGGGTTGCTGGTGATGATTGCACCCTCGACATCGCTGGGCTGTACAACTTGCACGGTCCGTTCAACATCGTCGCCGTCGTTCTGGCCTTCAACCGTCCAGTTCACGATGGCGTCACTGAGTGAATCCATGGCGTCCTGGGAACTGAGGTAGTTGGTGAGAATGGCGGTGCGGCCTTCGTCGGGGTCGACGCAGTGGCCTGCGGTGACGATGTCGCCTTCGGTGCTGGCGAACCATCCGGTACAGAACGACGAAGCGGTGAGCTCGTCTGTCCAGTAGCCGATGCCGTCAGCACTGGCGTAGTCTGGAACGTAGATGAAACCGCTCCAGGTTGTACCGATGAGAACGACGGACGCTTCTACCTCGGTGTTCGAGGAGGCGGAAGCGGGGAGTGGTGCTGAGAAGAATCCCATCATGAGTGCCAGTGCCGCGACAAGTGCGAAGCGTCGTGACTTGCGGACACCCTGACCAGAACTTTGGAAGTTCATTGCAGAGCCTTTCTTGTGCCGAAATGTCGAATATCGCTTCTTTAAGCGACACAACCATTTGCGGGATGCACATGGTTGCGGATAGATTATCATATTTATCGTTGTAAATAAAGCATTACCTCTTCGCCTCCTTGGCGGACCTCTTAAGCAAGGTAAGGCTGTTATTATAGATACATGGACACCTTATTTCACCGTTGGCTAAAAATTCCGTATACACTCCATGTAACCGAATTTTTGACACCAAAAAAACCAAAAGCGACCTTCATTTTACTACATGGAATTGGCAACTCAGCGAAAGCTTGGAATACCTTAATTCCACTGCTTCCAAAGAACGTACGCGTGATTGGTATTGACCTACTTGGGTTTGGAAAGTCACCGCGGCCAAGCTGGGGTAAGTACGATGCAAAAAGCCAGGCGCGGTCGGTGAGTGCAACCCTTTTGAAGTTAGGTATTGTGCAACCACCCATTATTGTTGGCCATTCGCTTGGTGCGCTGGTTGCTGTTGAAGTTGCGAAGCGCTATAAGTTTCGAATCAAGAAATTAATTTTATGTAGCCCACCGTTTTATAGGCAGACAGAAGAAAAGCGCCGGTTGTTGCAGCGCGACGAAATATTAAAAGACTTATACCGACGAGCGAAAAAATACCCGCAAACGCTTGAATCATTATCGCCACTTATTGTGAAGCTAAAACTCGCTAATAGCGCGTTCGACATAAATGCGGGAAATGTTGGCGCGTACTTCGCCGCCCTAGAGAGTAGTATTGTTAACCAAACCTCAATGATTGATGCGGAAAAATTAAAACTGCCGATGACTATTTTATATGGCAGTCTTGACCCGGTTGTCATTGGTTCAAATATTCGCATTCTTGCAAAACGTAATCCAAACATTGTGGCTAAAAAAATAACGACCGGCCACGAAGTTGTGGGCCGGTACGTTAAATTTGTTGCTAATGAAATTAGCGCTGTCGTAAATTAACGACGGTTCTGTGTTGGAACGAAGGTAAGTGCCTTGCCGCTTGCGCCACCACGACCTGTACGGCCGATACGGTGAACGTAGTCTTCGTAAGTAGCAGGTTGGTCGTAGTTGATAACGTGACTTACGTTAGGGATGTCTAGACCACGAGCAGCAACGTCAGTTGCAACAAGGATACGCGCTTTGCCATCTTTGAAAGTCTTCAAAGCACGTTGGCGTTGTGACTGTGATTTGTTACCGTGAATGGCAACAGATGAGTGGCCACTTCGTTCAAGGTGGTCTGAAAGACGTTGTACACCAAACTTAGTTTCACCGAATACAAGAACTTTTTCGAATTCTGCATCGTTAAGCATGTTAGTAAGGATATCAAGACGACCTTCTTTAGTATCAGCTTCAATAATGTTCTGGTCTACACGTTCGCTAGTGTCAGCTGTACGTACTTGTACTTCAGCTGGGTTGTTTAGGAAGGTGTCTACAAGAGTTTTAATTGTAGGTGTGATAGTCGCGCTAAAGAATAGTGTTTGACGGTTTTCAGGAGTTTGAGAAACGATAGAACGGATGTCATTGATGAATCCCATGTCGAGCATACGGTCAGCTTCGTCAAGAACAAGAGTCGTAACGTTGCTTAGGTTTAGTTCACGACGGTTGATGAGGTCCTTAAGGCGACCTGGTGTACCGATGATTACGTGTGCACCACGACGAAGGTCGCGGATTTGACGGTCAATGCTAGTACCACCAACACAAATTGCGTCGTAAAGTTGCATACCTTGTGAAAAGGCACGGAACTCTTCTTCAATTTGAACAGCAAGTTCACGAGTTGGAGCCATGATAAGCACTGAAGCACGTGGGCTGTGTGTTGTAAGTGAGTTAATGATAGGAAGCAAGAAGGCTGCTGTTTTACCAGTACCAGTGTTTGCTAAACCAATAACGTCGCGGCCTTCAATAATGAGGGGAATCGCTTGGTCTTGGATTGGGCTTGGTGCAGTGTAGCCACGTTTTGCAACGTTAGCGTGTAGAGCTGCGTTAAAAGGAAAGTCTGCGAAGTTGTGCTTGTGTTCGTAAACAACTTCGTCAACAGCTGCTACAGCTTTGTTGATGAACTTGCTTGGGTGAATGTACGCACCACGTCGGTTTCCACCGCCGCCGCCTGATGGACGTCGGTTACCGCCGCCTGAAGACTGGCCGCCGAATGAACGGTGTCCAGGACGGGCGCCACGGGGTTGAGTTGATGAGTTGTTGCTAGGGCGATATGCCATAAATAGTAATCCCTTTCAGGGGTTATGAATTGGTATGTTGTCGCTGCAGACGAACAGCGAAAACCAAAACTATTTACGTACCATTTGGGCCCGCGACTGAGCGGCTTGAGGTAATAGTGGGTATCCATTCGGATGCAATGTTTCTATTATAGCACAAGTCAGATGAAATTACTAGAGGTGGTCTATCTATTTAATATAGGCCGAGGTAGGGATACGATAAATTCTGCACCAGCCATTCGTTGTTTTGCTCTAATCTTGCCTTTAAACTGGCTTTCTATAATGTGCTTTGTTATATAAAGTCCAATTCCAAGGCCGTTTGGTTTCGTGCTTTTGTGCGGTTGAAATAGACTGTGTGTATTTTCTGTAAGTCCTGGCCCGTTATCTGTCACAGATATATCTAATGTATCGGTGGATTCCCTCACTCTAATTTGTATTGTAGAGTTCTCTTCTGAGATACAGGCGTCAAAAGCATTATTTAGTAAAATTGTAATTACATGTGACAAATTTAGAGGATCGCCTGACACAATAAACGAGCTGCGCTTTGGAATAAACTTATTAAAGACAACGTTTTTGGAATTAAATTTTGGCTGAATTTCATTTACAGCCCTCTCAATAATAGGAATGGCATTAAAACTAATAAGTTCTTGATTTTCTTGAAGCTGCTTCCGGGTTTGACGCACGAGTAAGTTGATACTATCGATTCCGTCTTTAGCATTTTGAATAGCCTTAGACTGTCTATGTCGAAGCTGTAAGTCATCAATATCGAGAGTAAGAATACTGAGTTGATTTGATAACTCATGAAGAGTTGCTGTGGTAGATTGACCAATCGAAGCAAATTTATACAGATTAGCCATTTCTTGCAATTGGGTCTGCCTCAAGGCAATTGATTGTTCATTTAATTTTTGAACAAGATTTAATTTTTCAGCTTTAATCTTTTCTTCAGCTTTCAAGGCACGCTGGATTGAATGTTCAGTTTGTTTACCTGATAACCACGATATTAGCGCAAAGATACCAATCACTGTTGAGTATGAAAGGACGTCCATAAAATGTGACTGTTTGGATAGTGCTGTAAAGTCGGGAGTTATTAAGTCTATATAATGTATGCACTGTACGACAAATAAAATTAATATTGTGCCTATCGTTACGGTCGATATGTACCTGGTACTTAAAAGAGTGCCTGCGAGAAATACAGTGAACCCAATTGTCAAAATGCCAATTGAGGCATTTAGACTCCATAAGAGTAGAACAGCCGTAGCGACGCTGGCGTATAGAATCACAAGCATCCAGGCGGCAGTAAGGTATTTTTTATGGTGAACCAATATCTCGGCTATGATTAAATATACAGCAATTAATGTGCCAATAATTATTCTTGTGGCCTGAACCTCTCTTACTAGTAAGCCATTGATGAACAGTAACGAGATAAGCACTAGCGTGAGTAGCAAAGTGCCTCGAAGAACTATCGCCGTCATTCGTTTTCTTCCATACGGAGCATTGATGATGTTTGGAAATGGTTTAAGTGCCCATGTTCTTTTAGGATAATTTACACGTAACCTGCTAATTTTGCTGCGTATAAATATTGCATTCAAATTTTCATTCATCGTTGGTATCTTCTGGGACATTAATTGAATAACCGACGCCGTATATTGTCTTGATAATTGGTATGTGGAATGGGCGATCGACTTTATCGCGAAGTTGTTTAATATGAACATCAACTGAACCGGTCCATGCTGCACTTGTTGAAATCCAAGCATGGTTAATTATCATCTGTCTAGAAAGTACTCTACCTTTATTCTTCAAAAGATATTCAAGAATGTCGAATTCTTTTCTACGGAGATTAACTTCAATGCCGTTTCGTGTGACCGTGCGCTTTGCTGGACTTAGGACAAGATCCTGGGCCTTTAGGTCTTCTTCAGGCGGTGTACGGTTCCGCCGTCGTTCAAGCGCGTTAATTCGTGCCTTTAGCTCGTTCGCATCGAATGGTTTTGTCATATAGTCATCGGCACCGGTATTCAAAAGCTCCACCTTGGTTGGAATATCATCCATACCTGTAAGTACGAGAATTGGTGCTGTTACGCCTAGCTCTCGAATTTTCTGACAAACCTCAAGACCGTTCATATCGGGGAGCCCTAAATCGAGGAGAATAACATCTGTTGTCTGAGTTGTCGCAATGGATATAGCTTCGTCGCCGGAACTCGCAAGTTCGATTAAGTAGTGTCGCTGCAGTAGATGTTTTATTCTATCGGCAAGTCTGGGGTTGTCTTCAATAACGAGTACTTTCATAACGTATTGCTTATCCGCTTATGTTTATATAGTTTAGTTTACGCCGAGATTATTAAAAACTTATGAACTTTTTTTGAGTTTTTCATAAGCCCTAGCGTTTTCCTTGAAAGCAGGTCTATAATATATACACATGTCAGAAAATTTCTTCGTCCACCTCATAGCCGATTACTTGGTTTTTGCAATCGTTCTTATAGGGGCATGGGTAATTCTCTTTAAAGTTCCAAAAGGCCAACGCTTCAAAGCCTACTCACGCATTCTCATGGCCGGTCTTACGGCGTACTTACTCGCAAAGTTCTTAGCAACTATCTACCAACCGTCAGACCTTCGTCCGTTTGAACTACTCGGCGTCAACCCAGGTGCTTCATACCTCGACAACCCAGGCTTCCCATCTGACCACGCGTTATTTGTAACAGCTATCGCGGCCGCTGTTTGGTTCGAAACCCGCATGAAGAAATTATCTATCGTTTTAGCGGTATTAGTTGTGCTGGTATGCGTCGGTCGAGTGGTCGCTTTGGTCCACACCCCATTCGACGTAATAGCAGGGGTGGGAATTGCGCTCATAGGGGCATTATGGTACAGTAACCAACCAAGAACGAACAATCAGAATAGGGAGATACACGGACATGGCAAAAGTCATAGTAGACGAACGAACAGTAGTCGTAAAACCGTGGTGGGCGAGAGTTAGAATAGTCTTTATCGGGGCAGTCCTCGGTTTAATTTGGTGGCTGCTTACAGCTCTAATTACCAGTTACATTATTGAGCCAATGGCATGTCGCGACTTAGCGAATGCAGCTATGTGTGTTGATGGAAGCGGTGTTGCTGGTAGTATCGCAACGGTTATTGTTGCTATCTTCGGTGCCTTCGCATTAGTTCGTACATTACAGCCACGTCCAATTATTATTGCCGTTGCCTCTGCAGCAGTATTATGGGTCCTTGGCCAATATCTGAGTGGCCTTGCTTGGTACGAAGCACTTCTATGGGCAGTTGTATTCTACGCTGCAACATATGTACTGTTCGGTTTAACTGCTCGTATTGTATGGTTCCCAGGCGCAGTTATTGCGGCTGTCGTGACGGCAGTTGGCATCCGCCTTATTCTCGCACTGTAGTATACTGAAACCATGGAAATGGTTGTGGTTATCTTACTTATTATTGTTATTGGCGGTTTAGGCGCTGGACTCTTTGTCATTTCACAGCGCCTGCGTGATATGAAATCTGGCAGCAGTGTTGAACTTATTAAAGCCGATGTGACGGAATTAAACCGTACTATTACGAATCTTCAAACGGTATTGGGCGACAAGCTCGAACGCAACGCAACAAACATGCAAACCTCGATGCAACAGCAACTTGGCCAAAGCATGAAGCTAGTGAATGATGTTTCGCAGCGCCTCACGAAGCTTGATGAAACAAATAGGCGAGTGGTTGATGTTGCCGATGAATTAAAGACACTCCAAAACGTTTTGCAAAACCCAAAGCAACGCGGTGTGTTTGGTGAGTATTATCTTGAATCAGTACTGGCGAATATTCTTCCTACAAAGAACTTCAAAATGCAGTACGGTTTTAACGACGGTACAATTGCCGATGCTGTGGTGTTTTTAGATAAAGGTCAGATTCTCGCAATTG
>Ga0247812_10000474_pt1 | contig 26175 bp, 24 predicted proteins | sample UWRJL149409B1_FD_178011 | JGI IMG/M metagenome (GOLD analysis project Ga0247812, IMG submission 178011) | Plant litter microbial communities from Arlington Agricultural Research Station in Wisconsin, United States - UWRJ-L149-409B-1 | ecosystem: Environmental > Terrestrial > Plant litter >...
CACCGACATCGAAGAGAGCCTCGGAGCACTCAGCGACCTCGTGACGCAGGGCAAGGTGCGCTACATCGGTTCCTCGACCTTCCAGCCGTCGCAGGTCGTCGAGGCCCAGTGGGCCGCGAAGGCCAATCACACGTCCCGGTTCGTCACCGAGCAGCCGCCGTACTCGATGCTCGCACGCGGCATCGAGGCGGACCTGCTGCCGACGACGCACCGCTACGGCATGGGAACGCTCGTCTGGAGCCCGCTCGCGGGCGGCTGGCTCAGCGGCAAGTTCCGCGCCGGCCAGGACCTGCCCACGACCCACCGCAGCGATCGCGATCCGAGCCGCTATGACCTCTCGAAGCCGGGCATCAAGGCCAAGTTCGACGCCGCTGACAAGCTCGGCGCTCTCGCGGACGACCTGGGAGTGTCGCTTGTCGACCTCGCGATCGCCTTCGTGCTCCGCCACCCCGGCGTGACGAGCGCGATCATCGGCCCCCGCACGATGGAGCAGCTCGAGTCCCAGCTCGGCGCCGCGTCCCTCGAGCTCGATGACGAGACGCTCGACCGGATCGATGAGATCGTCCCGCCCGGCACGAACCTCAATGCGGATGACGCGGGCTTCACGAACTACTGGCTCGAGCCGTCGCGTCGCCGCCGGTAGGCGTTAAGCGACTCGAGCGGATGCCGCAGCATCCGCTCGAGTCGTGCTTCCGGTGCTACGCGGCAGCGTCGGCAGGCATCCGCACGTTGAGGGCACCCGGCTCGATCCACGCTTTGAACGCCGTGGACGTGCCGAAGCCGTCGCCATCGAGCTCGATCTCCTCGGCCTTCGACAAGCGTGCGACGAACTTCTTGCCTGTCTCGTAGTGCAGGTCGCCGTCGTTGCGGTGCTCGCCCGCGAGGGCGCGGCCCGCCTTCGTGCGGCGGACGACGCCGTTGGTCCATGCGACCTTGGTCCAGACGCGGATCCAGCCGAGGAAACCGCCGGGGCGCATCATCATGAGGTCGAAGAGACCGTCGTCGACGACGGCGTCGGGCATGAGCAGGATGTTGGCGGGCAGCGAACCGCAGTTGCCGATGATGAGCGTGTGCACCGTGGCACGCTTGGGCTGCTGCTCGTCGAGCTGGAAGCGCACGTGCAGTTCGTCGGGATCGCGCAGCGACTTGACGATCGCGTTGACGTACGCGGCCCAGCCGGCCTTCGCCTTGAGGTCGTCGTCGGTGTTCTTGATCATCTTGGCGTCGATGCCCATGCCCGCCATGACGACGAAGACGTGGCGGTCGCGGGTGCGGTCCTCCCGCTCGATGTCGATGACACCGAGGTCGATCGCCTTGTTGACACCGGTGAACGCGGAGTTCAGCGAGTTGTCGATGTCGTTGAGGGTGAGCTTGAGGTTGCGCGCAAGGAGGTTTCCCGTGCCGGAGGGGAGCAGCGCGAGCGAGACGCCGCTGCCGCGGAGCGCCTCGGCAACAGCGCGAACGGTTCCGTCGCCGCCGGCCGCGATGACCATGTCGACGCCCTTGTCGAGGGCTTCCTTCGTCACGCCCTGGCCGACATCCTCGACGGAGGTCTCGAACCAGAGCGTCTCCGCCCAGCCCGCCGATTCCTGCGCGGTGGCGACGGCGATCTTGAGGGCGTCGAGGTCGACCTTGATCGGGTTGTAGACAATGGCTGCGGTACGGCCACTCGTGGCGGGGGAATCACTCATACGGTCACTGTAAGAGGCGCCCCGCGACTCTCAGGACACAGGCACGGTTCGCACAGCACTCAGCCAGCAAGTGATCGGCTGCCGTTGATTCACTGTACGGATGCGTCATCCGTAGCCGTGACCGCTCGATCGGGTCTTCAATGAACCATGACCACAGTTGCAGACCAGCTCGTTGACCAGCTCATTGCCGCCGGCGTCCATCGCATCTACGGCGTCGTGGGAGACAGTCTCAACCCCATCGTCGACTCCGTTCGGCGCAGCGGTGGGTCCGCGGAGGGCGGGATCGACTGGATCCACGTGCGCAACGAGGAGGCCGGGGCCTTCGCCGCCGGCGCGGAGGCCCAGCTGACGGGCCAGCTCGCGGTGTGCGCGGGAAGCTGCGGTCCCGGCAACACGCACCTCATCAACGGACTCTTCGACGCGCACCGGTCGGGCGCGCCAGTGCTTGCGATCGCGAGCCACATCCCGAGCGTTGAGATCGGCAGCGGCTACTTCCAGGAGACCCATCCCGAGCGGCTGTTCGTCGAGTGCTCCAACTACTGCGAGTTCATCGCGACCGCCGCCCAGTCGCCGCGAGTCGTCAACTCCGCTCTCCGCCATGCCACCGGCCTCGGCGGGGTGAGTGTCATCGTGCTGCCGGGCGACCTCGCCGAACTCGACGCGGAAGGCACCGCTCCCGCGTTCGTGCTGCCGGCCAAGCCGACCCTCGTTCCGAACCCGTCCGATGTCGCGGCCCTCGCGGCCGCGATCAACAAGGCGAAGACCGTCGCGATCTTCGCGGGAGCCGGCGTGCGCGGTGCCCACGACGAGGTCGTCGCGTTCGCGGATCTCATTGCCGCACCGATCGGTCACTCGCTGCGCGGCAAGGAGTGGATCCAGTACGACAACCCCTTCGACGTCGGCATGACGGGACTCCTCGGCTACGGTGCCGCCCATGCGGGTATCCACGACGCCGACCTCGTGATCCTTCTGGGCACCGACTTCCCGTACGAGCAATTTCTTCCGGATGCCGCCAAGGTGACGATCGCGCAAGTGGACTCCGACGCGTCCCACCTGGGTCGGCGGGCATCCGTCACGCTTCCCGTGCACGGGGACGTCCTCGCGACCATCCACGCGCTCGTGCCCCTCGTCCAGGTCAAGAAGAACCGCAGGTTCCTCGAGAAGACGATCAAGAAGCACCAGAAACTTCTTGGCTCCGTCGTCGGCGATTACACCGATGCCGAGAAGCTCGTTCCGATCCACCCCGAGTTCGCGGCATCCGTTCTCGACGACGCCCTGTCCGCCGATGCCGTCGTCATCGCCGACACCGGCATGGGCAACGTCTGGCAGGCGCGCTACATCACGCCGAACGGGCACCGCCGCATCATCGGCTCATACCTGCACGGCTCGATGGCGAACGCCCTGCCGCAGGCGATCGGCGCGCAACTCGCGTACCCGAAGCGCCAGGTCGTCACCATCTCGGGCGACGGCGGGCTCTCGATGCTGCTCGGCGAACTGCTCACGGTCGCCGCGTACCAGCTTCCCGTGAAGATCGTCGTCTTCAACAACTCGACGCTCGGTCTCGTGAAGCTCGAGATGTTCGTCGGGGGATACCCGGACTTCGCCGTCGACGTGCCCGAGACCGACTTCGCTGCGATCGCTGCGGCGATGGGCATCTTCTCGGTACGCGTGACCGATCCGGCTCTGCTCGAGGCGGGGATCGCATCCGCCTTCGCGCACGACGGTCCCGCGCTCGTCGACATCGTGACCGACCCGCTCGCACTGTCGCTGCCCGCGGCGATCACGAGCAAGCAGGTGAAGGGCTTTGCGCTCGGCGTCTCGAAGCTGGTGCTCAACGGAGGCGTGGGGGAGGCTGTCGGGCTCGTGCGCTCGAATATCCGGCATGTGCCGGGGGTGAAGTAGCGGCTCTTGTCGGCCGGTCACTCCGCCAACAGGACGATTTGTCTGCCACAGCCCGTCAACAGGACGATTTGCAGGTTTTCGGGCGCTCTATCCTGTTGAAGCGTTGAGGCGAGCGGATGACACGGGCTCCCGTCCATACACTCTCGACTGCCACGTGAGCTAAAGTCAGGCAACCCGATTCCCGAGGAGCCCGCATGCCCGGCTATGCCGTGATCGATTTCGAGACCACTGGACTGTTCGCCTCGCGAGATCGGGTGATCGAGGTCGCCGTAGTGCACGTAGACGAGTCAGGCGTGATAACCGGCCAGTGGGACTCTCTGGTCAATCCGAACAGGGATCTCGGAGCGCAGCACATCCACCGCATCGCGGCCGCCGACATCATCGGCGCGCCGACCTTCGAGCAGATCGTGCCCACACTCGTGCGCCTGCTCTCCGGTCGCGTGATCGTCGCCCACAACGCGAGCTTCGATACCCGCTTTCTCGTCGCCGAGCTCGAACGAGCCGGATATGACATCAGTGTCAGTCTCACGACTATCTGCACCATGCAACTCGCCCGCGAATTCCTGCCTGGTTCCGGTCGCTCGCTCGCCGACTGTTGCGCCGCATACGACATCGAACTCGTCGACGCGCATCGGGCATCGGCGGATGCCCTCGCGACGGCGAAGCTGCTGTCGGCCTACATCGGAAACTCACCGATGTGGAGCGGTTGGGGCGAGCAAGCGATGGCCGCATCGGACGACTGGCCACCTCACGAGGGAACAGATGCCGCATGGTTCCCCCGCGGATCTCAGCGCGTGGATCCGTCCACGTTCCTTCAAAGGATTTCGATCAAGCTGCCGGAGTTCTCCGGCCCGAGCGATCACCTCGACTACCTCGCGCTTCTCGACCGCTGCCTTCTCGACCGCAATGTCTCCCTGCATGAAGCGGACATGCTCGTCGAGCTTGCCGAGACGGTGGGAATCAGCCAGGACACATGCCGGTCACTGCACTCGCGGTACTTCGAGGAACTTACTGCGATCGCCTGGAGCGATGGCGTACTGACAATTGAAGAGATCCAGGATCTCGTTACCGTGGGCAAACTACTGAGCATTCCCGCGGACCAGGTAGCCAATGCAATGCAGCCGCGGACGGTCGATAGCGAGCGGGTCGCGCTGGAGCGATTCGTCCTACAAGTCGGTGATCATGTCGTCCTCACCGGAGAAATGTCCCGGCCCCGCGATCATTGGCACGGAGAACTGGTGCAGCGCGGATTCGTGCCGTGGGCTGCGGTCACAAAAAAGGTGCGTCTCGTTGTAGCCGCTGATCCGGACTCGTTGTCGGGCAAGGCGCGAAAAGCTCGGGACTACGGCATCCCCATCATCGGCGAACCGGCTCTTGAAGACATGATCAAGAGTTTGGGCTGATCAGCTACCCCTCGAGCAGCGCCCGGATGTCGTCGGCCGTCAGCGCGGAACTGAAGACCGCATCGTCGTCCATGACCGCATCGAAGAGTTTCGCCTTCTGGTCCTTGAGGGCCATCACCTTCTCCTCGATCGTGCCGTTTGCGACCATCCGGTAGACCATGACGCTCTTCGTCTGGCCGATCCGATGTGTGCGGTCGACGGCCTGCGACTCGGTCGCCGGGTTCCACCACGGGTCGAGCAGGAAGACGTAGTCCGCCTCGGTGAGGTTGAGCCCGAAGCCACCGGCCTTGAGGCTGATCAGGAACGCGGGCGCGGTGCCCTTCTTGAACCGCTCGATCACGTCACCGCGACGCAGCGTCGATCCATCGAGGTACTCGAACTCGATTCCCTGCGCCGTCAGCCGCTCGGCTGCTTTGCCGAGGAAGGACGTGAACTGGCTGAAGATGAGTGCCCTGTGCCCTTCGGCGATGACGTCCTCGAGCTGCTCGAACAGCACATCGAGTTTGGACGACGGGATATCGGCGTACTTCTCGTCGACGAGGGACGCGTCGAGCGACAGCATTCGGAGCAGGGTCAACGACCGGAAGACGATGAACCGGTTCTTGTCCATGTCGTCGATGAGCCCGAGGAGCTTCTGGCGCTCCTTCTGCAGGAACGCGTCGTAGAGCTTGCGGTGCTTCGGACTGAGGTCGACGCGTAGCGTCTGCTCCTGCTTGGCCGGCAACTCGGACGCGACGAGGTCCTTCGTGCGGCGCATCATGAGCGGACGGATGCGCCTCCGCAACTTCACGAGCAGTTCCGGCTTCTCGCCGCCGACGATGGGCTTGATGTAGTCCTCGGTGAAGCGCGTTCCCGACGGGAAGAGCCCGGGCGCCACGATGTGGAACAGCGACCACAGGTCCATGAGGCTGTTCTCCATCGGCGTTCCCGTGATGGCGAGCTTGAACGGCGCGTCGAGTTCGACCGCGCACTGGTGCGCCTTCGACGAGCGGTTCTTCACGAACTGCGCCTCATCGAGGATGAGGCCCGCCCACTCCGCACCCTGGTATGCGGCGAAGTCGATGCGGAACAGCGCGTACGACGTCACGACGATGTCCGCACCGGCGATGAGCGTCGACACGGGCACGCGACTCTTGAGCTCGGTCGCCGTGATCGCATGCACGCGCAGCCCGGGCGCGAAGCGTGCCGCTTCCGCCGCCCAGTTCGAGACAACGGATGTCGGGGCGACCACCAGGAACGGCCGGCGGTCGTCGACAGGTGTCGCGTCGACCGCGTGGCTCACGAGCGCGAGAGTCTGCAGTGTCTTTCCGAGTCCCATATCGTCGGCGAGGATGCCGCCGAGCTGGTGTCGCCAGAGGAACGCGAGCCAGTCGAAGCCCTCCTGCTGGTATGGACGCAGACTCGCGTGCACTCCGGCGGGAAGCGGCGTGCTCTCGACGGACGAGATATCCATGAGCCCGCCGACGGATGCACGCCAGGTCACCGCCTGCTCGGTCTCGTCGGCGAGCTCCTCGAGTTCGGCCCAGAGGTCGGCCTGGTACCGGCTGATCGTCAGCCCGGTCTCCCACTCGCTCAGCTCGCCGGCCTCGTCGATGAGGCGGCGGAGCTCGTCGAAGGCGGGGTGATCGAGCTTCATGTACGAGTTGTCGACGAGCAGGAGCTTCGTCGCTCCCGACGACAGGGCCTTGAACAGGGGAGCGAACGGGATGTCACGACCCTCTATCGACACCATCACGCCGAGGTCGAACCAGTCGCGCTTGGTCGTCTCGACGGTCTTGATCGTCAGGATCGGGGCGTCAGTGAGCTCGGTGTAGTCGGGCCGCTCGCCGACGATATCGATCCGCACTCCCGGAAGCGCCTCGAGCCGCGGGATCGTCTTGTCGGCGAACTCGGCAGCCCCGATTCCCTGCATGCGGGTCGTCGTCGGGGTGGACCCGAGCACGCGCATGACCTCGTCGGCCACTCCGGGGAGCGTGCCGACACCCTCCCATGCCCAGGACATCGCAAGGGTCTGCTTCGCGGAAAACGTCGCGGTACCGACGTAGACCGGCGGCAGGATCTCGGGGAACTCGACCGAGCCGTCCGACGAGGAGACGGACACGATGCTCCGCAGCCGCGGGTAGTAGTCGTGCATGAACTCGTCGACATCCGCCGCGGGCACCACGGTCATCGCCGGCTCGCCGAGCATGCGGGCGAGATCGGTCGGGAGGGCCGCGAGGGTGAACGACGGCCGCGGTTCGAGTTCGAACGCGTACACCCCGTGATCGCTGATCGGCCGGGCGGACGCGAGCGGGACAGCAGTGTCGCCGATCGCGAGCTGCGTCGTAAGCCGCACGTCGCCAGCGTTTGAGGACGCGTCGATGCTCACCGCCGCCGTCCCGGCGATGGACACCGCCGTGTCCTTCTTCCCGGTCACGAAGGCGATGTCGAGCGCGTCGGCGTTATCGAGCAGCCGCCACAACAGTGGGCTGTGGAAGTCGTCGAGGTAGAGCCAGTCCGTCTCCTGGCCGGTCGCGTAGAGGTCGCGCGCGGACCGGTGGAGCGCCGCGAACTGCGAGAACCAGCGGTGCTGCGACGGGTCGAGCTCGAGCCGGTTCAGCTGGTACGGCAGCGAATTCCAGGTGAGGTTGCCGCGCACCCAGTTGCCCGTCGCGCTTTGGGCGACAGGTCGCACCGCGAGCCGGTATGTCGCGCCCGGGTCGATCGGGGCAGTCGCGGTCCGCGCCGTCGGGCCGGTCCACCGGTTCCGCGCCGACAGCACCTGTTCCCGCAGTTCGAACAGCAGGCCCATGCCCGCATTCTTGGCGATACGACCATCGGATGCCTCGGCCTCTCCCGTGAGCGCGCCGAGGGCGCTCTTCCACCCCGGGGTCGCGGGCGCTGCGGTCGCGGCAGTCCCCGCAGCCTTGTTCACCCGCGAGGTATTGCTGAACAGCAGTGTCGCCGCCACGTGCTTGCAGTCGAAGGCCATCGGACATGTGCACGTGCTGCGCTCGGGCCGGGTGGCCTTCGCCACCGCGGGAGAGAGCACGATCGAGCACAGGTATGGCACGGGTTCCGTGCCGAGGACCTCGCCGGAGAGAACCCGGGTTCCGGCGTCCCAGCTGGTGAATTGCACCGCGCCGTTCTTCGCGTACACACGTCCGCGTTCGAACGGACCCTGACCGACCAGCCGGAGAATCTCGACGGCGTCGACCATGGGTGCTGCGGCGTCATCCATCAGCACTAACCGTACGCGGTGCCGCCGACGCCGGAGTCCCGACGGCTAGGCTCCTCTGCATGCGGTCCAGAAACAGAATGTTCCTCGCTCTTGGAGTGGCGCTGCTGGGTGTTGCCGCAGCGGCTCCGCTCGCGTCATCCGCCGACACTTCGGATTTCACGTTCGACTCGTTTGCCGCCGACTACACGCTCACGCGCGAGGCCGACGGCACGAGCCGACTCGTCGTCGTCGAGACGCTCGTCGCCGAGTTCCCCGAGATCGACCAGAACCGGGGCATCATCCGCGCGATCCCGCGGTACTACAACCAGGTCGACACGAACGTGACGGTGGAATCGGTCACCGACGACACGGGTGCCGCGGTGCCGTTCGAGGAGGGTGGCGACAGTCGGTTCCTCGAACTCGCGCTCGGCACCGACGACTTCGTGCACGGCGAGACGACGTACGTCATCACCTACACGCTCAACGACGTGGTCGGCCCGTTCGCTGACACGGGAGTCGACGAGTTCTACTGGGATGTCAATGGCACCGGATGGGACCAGCCATTCGGCACCGTCAGCGCAACGGTCCATATCGATCCGGGACTCGCTCCCGCCCTCACCGGAAACACCGCCTGCTACCAGGGAGTCACGGGATCGAGCACGACGTGCGACCTGGTGACGTCGACGGATGCCACGACGGGAGCCGTCGACTTCACCACGAGTGTTCCCGACCTCGACGCCCGCGAGAACGTCTCGTTCTCGATCGCGTTCACCGCCGGTACCTTCGTGCAGGGGACCGTGGACCCGAACGCACCCACGAACTCGCCGGTCGACCCGACTGGACCGATCGCCCCCAACGACCCGGCTGATCCCGTCACTCCGATCCCGGAGCCAACGCCCGTGCTGTCGATCGTGCTCGCGATTCTCGCCCTCCTCGGCGCTTTCGCTCTCGGCATCACCGCGATCGTGCTCCGTGTCCGGCGTGCCATCGCGAACCGCGGTGGCGGCATCATCATTCCGCAGTACACGGTGCCGAAGGGCCTCAACGTCATGGCGGCAGCCCTGCTCGTCGACCGTGGTCGCGCCGCGGTGCCCGCGCAGATCGTCAGCCTCGCCGTGCGCAAGAATCTGCGCATCCTCGACTACCCGGTGACCGCGAGCGGTGCCTCGTACACGCTGCAGTACCTGACGGACGAGGGCGTCGACCCGCTCGAGCAGCAGCTCCTTACCGCGTTCTTCGGTCCGACACCCGTCCCGGGCATCGTGCGAGAGCTCGCCCCGAACGATGTGGCGCTCGGCCAGGCCGTGCTCGGAACGACGGCCGCGGCATCCGCAAGCCTTGCCTCGACGGGGATGATCGCGCAGCGTACGTCCGGGTGCCTCATCCCGCTGATCGGTCTCGCCCTCGCGGTCGGGACGCTCATCAACTTCATCGTCGTTCTCGCGAGCGGCGCGTCAGCCGCGGGTCTCGCGGGCGTCGTCTTCCTCATCGTCGTGGGGCTCATCATCACGGGATCCGTCTCTGTGACGGGCCGCCGCCAGTTCACGCCGTACGGCCACGAGTGGCGGGACTACCTCGAGGGCATGAAAATGTACCTCGAGCTCGCGGAGAAGGACCGGTTCCGCATGCTGCAGAGCCCGGACGGCGCCGAACGCATCGACATCGGCGACACCAAACAGATCATCAAGCTCTACGAGAAGCTCTTGCCGTTCGCGGTCATCTGGGGCGTCGAGGACCAGTGGATGCGTGAGCTCGAGGTGCACATCACGGCTCCGGATGACGCTCCGGACTGGTTCGCGTCGAGCCGCGGGTTTTCCGCCGTGGCGTTCACGACAGCTCTCCACGGTCTGTCCACCCAGGCCACCTACCAGCCACCGGCCGCCTCGACCGGTGGCGGCGGATCCTCCTGGGGAGGAGGCGGCGGCTTCAACAGCTCGTTCAGCAGCCACTCCGGAGGCTCGAGCGGAGGCGGCTTCTCCGGTGGTGGTGGCGGGGGAGGCGGTGGCGGGGGTCGGTAATTCCCTGTCCCTGAACCCACCAGACTGGCCAGTATGACAAGCACGTCCTCCCCGATGGTGTCCGTCCTTCGGGCGAAGAACACCGGCTATCTTCTCGTCACCTCGCTGCTCGGTCGCCTTCCCGGCGCCATGGCCGCGCTGGCGATCGTGCAGCTCGTCCGCTCAACGGACGGCGATTTCGGATTCGCCGGACTTGTCACTGCCGTCTACGTCGTCGCCGGAGCCGTCGGGCAACCCCTGCTGAGCCGGCTCATCGACCGATTCGGCCAGATCGCCGTTCTCACCATCAGCGGGGTGTTGAGTTTTGCCTCGTTCACCGGGATGGCTCTCGCGCTCCAATCGGCGGCGGGCCTGTCGATTGCTCTTGCGGCTGCAGCGGGTGTATTCACCCCTCCGCTCGAGCCCGCACTTCGAGCACTCTGGCCGCGACTTGTGCTCCCCGGCTCCCAGCTCAAAGCAGCGTTCAGCCTCGATGCCGGCGCGCAGGAGCTCATCTTCATTGTCGGACCCCTGCTTACCGTCGCCGGTATCGCCCTGTTCGGTCCGACCGGGAATCTTCTGTTCGCCGGAGCGCTCGGACTCGTCGGCGCTCTCGCGTTCATTCTCAACCCGGCCCCTCGCGCGGCTCCGCGGGGCCGAGACGCGGCCGGTGCCGGCCATCCCGGTGTCCGGTCACCGATCCTTATCCCGGCTATCGCTCGAGTTGCCGGGTTCACCTTCGGCGTCGGCTTTCCGGTCGGTGCACTCACCATCGTCGCAACCGCATCGGAGACCGCCCGAGCGGATGCTGGGCTTGCGGGGTGGATTCTCTCCGTGAACGCGATCGGCGCCCTCGTTGGCGCGACCGCTGTCGGCATCCGTCCGCTGCGGTCAGTGCCGGCCCGCGTCCTCACCCTCTGCGGCATTCTGCTCGCCGTCGGCTACCTTCCGCTCGCCGCCACGGGACTCCCCGTGTGGGCGTACATCGTCGCCGCCTTCGTTGCCGGGCTCATGCTCCCTCCGACCCTCGGACAGGTCTTCGAGCGTGTCTCCGAACTGAGTCCCACTGCAGCCCTGACCGAGGCGAACGGATGGGTTGTCAGCGCGATGACGCTCGGTGTCGGCGCAGGAACGCTCCTCGCCGGCGTCATCGTTGGCGCTCTCGGCACGGGGTCCCTCCCACTGGTGGTGGTGGGCGCGTCCGCACTGACTGCGGCGTGCGCGTTCTTCGCGTTCTCGCGCCGATCGCGCATCGAATCGTAGGCGCGGGCTCGAGGCATCGCGCGATAGCCGATCCCCGACCCTCCAGCTAGGCGGTCATAGCGTCCGACCGAGCGCCGCGGCAGTGGCGGTGAAGGGGAGCGGCGGAGGCAAGAGCGGATCACGATGCGCGCTCGGGCGCGTCCCGTCGACGACGATCTGCGCGTAGCGTCTCCACACATCCGGGTCCTCGCTCCGCGTTGTCGCCGCGATGGTGCCCACCATGACCGCGAGCACCGTGGTGTCCTGTCGGGTGAACCCTTCCCGGAGTTCATCCGCCGCGATGGCACCGGTGATGATCCTGTCGGCGGTGGAGCCGAGACGGTCGGAGATGTCCGGGGGAACACGTTCATTGCGGTTCGGGGCGAAGAGCACGGTCGCCAGGCTTCGATCCTGGGCGTGCACCTCGATCATTCCGTGCAGGTACGTCCGGAAGGCGATACCCGGGTGGTCGATAGCGACAGCATGGTCGAGGACCGCCATCACCGTATCGATCTTGTCCTCCAGGAGAGCGTCGAGAAGAGCTTCCTTATCCGGGAACTTGCGATAGATGGTCCCGATGCCGACACCGGCAGACCGGGCAACATCGCCCAGGGTCGCTGCCGGTCCGAATTCGGCGAACACCGTTGTCGCGGCATCCAGGATGCGACGACGGTTCCGTTCCGCGTCCGCTCGCAGCGGGCTGGTCGCCGGGGGTAGCTGGGTCGTCATAATCGAATCCTAGTCGTTTCGGAACCGGAATGTCCGGTTCCGTTTGTGCTACGGTCGTGATTGTCGGGCAACCGCCCCGCATTGACTACCACTGGAGTCTTCTCATGCCACTTCTTCTCGTCGTCGGGTACGGTCCCGGCAACTCCCACGCCATCGCCCATCGGTTCGGTACCGCAGGATGGACGATCGCCCTCGTCGGTCGAACCGAAAGCCGACTGAACGATGGCGTCGCCACGCTCGCCGCAGACGGTGTCACCGCACACGCGTTCACTGGCGACGCCAGTTCTCCGGACTCTGTTCGTGCAACCGTCGCGCGGGTGCACGACGCGCTCGGACCGATCTCGTCCGTGGCATTCTCGGCATATCACCCGGTGCAGGTGGGCAACGTGCTCACTGATGCCCCCGAGCTCGTCGAGCAGGTGTTCAGCATCGGCGTCGCCGGACTTCTCACGGTCGTGCAGAGCACGCTCGAGAGTCTCCGGTCAGCAGAGAACGCGTCGGTGCTTGTCGTGAACGGTGCTCTCGGTGTTCACGACAGCGCGATCGACCGGTACGCAACGTCGTTCGGTGGCGATGGAGTCGCCCTGGAGTGCGCGGCGAAGTCCAAGCTCGTCGGTCTTCTCGCTGAGCGCCTGCGGGACGACGGAGTGTTCGTTGGCGAAGTGGTTATCAACGGCTCCATCAAGGGTTCTCCGTACGCGAGCCCGACGGCAATCGACCCGGCCGATGTCGCCGAGCGTTTGTGGGACATGTCGATCGATCGTTCGGAGGTCCGCACGTTCATCGCAGAGACCGCATAGACCCGCGCAGGGAGCACGCACCCTGACCGAAGGTAGGGGTACCCCGATACAGATACGGGGGACACCCCTGTCGTGCCCGATCGTCGTGATCCGTAGCGTCATTGGAGACGCTTCACCCAACAGATCGGATCACCCGTGGACCCCGAGTTCATCCTGTCCATTGCGAGTTCGCCACTGGTGCTTCTCGTCGCATTCCTCGTGGTGGTTCTCGACGGCTTCTTCCCGCCCGTTCCGAGCGAGACCGTTGTCGTGGCTCTTGCCTCGATCGGTTTCGCGACCGGAGCGCCGAATCCCTGGCTGGTCCTGCTCGCGGCGGCGCTCGGCTCCTTCGTCGGGGACAATATCGCCTTCACGATCGGCCGCCGGCTCGGCATCGATCGGTTCCGCTTCGCTCGTGGTCCGCGCGTGGCAGCCCTGCTCGACCGGGTGCGGGGAACCCTCGTGAACCGGTCGGCATCGACCATCCTGACCGCGCGATTCATCCCGGTCGGACGCGTTGCCGTCAATGTCCTTGCCGGATCGAGTGCGTTCCCGCGTCGCAGGTTCGTCGTCCTGAGCGCGATGTCCGGCATCGGTTGGGCCGCGTACTCGGTTCTCGTCGGCGTTCTTGCCGGCGCATGGCTGCACGACCAGCCGCTCCTCGGCGCGGCTGTCGCCGTCGTCGCCGCCCTCGGGATCGGCCTGGTCATCGACCGCGTAGCGCAGCGGATCGGTCGCGACGGCAGGGTGCCGACGCGCGAGCGAGTCGGATCCCGCTAGATCAGGCTCCGCAGCGCCTGTTCCTCGCTCACGCCGAGGGCGATCGCTCGCTTGAGCAGGCGCTTGCGCTCGTCGTCGGTGAGCGAGACCGTGAGCTCGTGTACCTGCGGCTCCTCGTCGAAGTCGAACAAGGACGGTGCAGCGGGCGCCGCAGGTTCCGGCGCCGCTGCGGGCGAAACAGTGACAGTGCCACCGGGCACGAGCGTGAAGCCGGGCCCCGCGGGCACTGCTGCGTTGCGCTGGAAGGCTTCCGAGACCGCCCGAGCCCTGGCATCCGCTGCCTCGTTCAATACGTGACCAACGTGACCGCGTATCCATTCGAAGCGGTAGCGGCGTCCGCTGATCGCGGCGTCGATCTCCTGGAGGAGCTCGAGATTCATGACGGGTTTGCCGTCACCCTTCTTCCAGCCCTTGCGCTTCCAGCCGGGCATCCATTTCGTGACCGAGTTGATGACGTACTGGCTGTCGCACAGCACGAGGAGATCGTCGTCGACGTGGGCCGTCGCGCGGAAGAGTTCGAGCACCGCTTTGAGCTCGCCCTGGTTGTTGGTGGCGTGCTTCCAGCCGCCCGCATCCCAGTTGTCGTCGTCGATGTACCAGGCCCAGCCCGCCGGTCCGGGGTTGCCGAGTGCGGATCCGTCGGCTGCAGCGGTGATGGTCATCCGTTCATTAAACCGTGGCCGTCTACCCCCAGCGAACGCGGAGCCACCGAGCGTAGGATTTTGCGGAGTACGAAGGGGTAGAGCACATGACCAAGAACCTGTCGAGATGGATTCCCGCGGTCGCCGTTCCGGCGGTCATCGTCGTTGCGGGGGCAGTCGTCATCCCGATGTCGGCGAACGCCGCACCGAACCTCCCGACGAAGTCCGCTGAGCAGGTGCTCGCACTCCTCGCCGGTTCCGACGAGGACTCGTTCTCCGGCACCTTCGACGTCACCTCCGATCTCGGGCTTCCCTCGATCGACACGGGCGCGTCCGAAAACAATCTGGACCTCCTGACCGGCTCGCACGAGGCCCGGGTCTACGTGGACGGCTCTGACAGGGCGCGCGTGCAGGTGCTCGACAACCTCGCCGAACGGGACGTCATCCGCAACGGAGACGACGTCTGGCTGTACAGCTCCGACGAGAACACTGTCGTGCACGCGACCGCAGCTTCCGCGGAAGAGCGCGACGTCCAGGATCCCACGGCACTTGCAGAGAAGCTCGTTGCAGCCCTCGAGCCCTCCAGCATCCTCACCGTGACGACCGCGCAGACCGTCGCCGGCCGTGACGCCTACACGCTCCTGCTCGCGCCGAAGTCCACCGAGACCCTCATCGGCTCCATCTCGATCGCCGTCGATGCCGAGACCGGGCTCGCACTCAGTGTCGGAGCGACCGCTCGAGGCGAGAACGACCCGGCATGGCAGGTGGCTTTCTCGTCCCTCGATCTGGCCACGCCATCCGCCGATATCTTCGACTTCTCGCCGTCGGCCGATGCGACCGTCAAGGAGCAGAAGGCACCGAGCAAGCCCGAGGGCGAGGCTCCGGACCACGAGGTCACCGGCACCGGGTGGGAGTCGGTGGTCAGCGTCACCGTGGGCTCCGATCTCGCGAGTTCTCCCGAGCTCCGCCAGCTCTCCACGGCGGTCGACGGCGGACGTCTCATCCACACGGCTCTTGTCAACGTACTCGTGACCGACGACGGAAAGGTGCTCGCCGGCAGCGTTCCGGCCGCAACCCTCGCGGCTGCCGCCGAGTGACCCTCGCCATCGAGACCCACGGTCTCACCAAGCGATTCGGCGAGTACGCCGCGGTCAACGACGTCGATCTCGCGGTACCGACCGGCTCGGTGTTCGGGTTCCTCGGACCGAACGGCTCCGGCAAGACCACGACGATCCGCATCCTCCTCGGCCTCGCGGCTGCGTCCAGCGGCACCGCGACCGTTCTCGGCAGCGAGATTCCAGCGGATGCCGCTACCGCACTCCCGCAGGTCGGCGCACTCGTCGAGGGTCCCGGCTTCGCTCCCTTCCTGAGCGGTTTCGACAATCTGCGTCGGCTCGATTCCGCTGATCGGCACGCATCGCCTCGCACGCGGAACGCCCGGGTCGCAGCCGCCCTCGACCGCGTCGGCCTCACCGCTGCGGCGAACAAGAAGGTGCGTGCGTACTCCCTCGGCATGAAGCAGCGGCTCGGGATCGCGAACGCCCTGCTCCTGCCGCGCGAACTCCTCGTGCTCGATGAACCGACGAACGGACTCGACCCGCAGGGCACGCGCGAGATCCGCTCGCTCGTGCGGGAGATCGCCGCGGAGGGAGCGACCGTCTTCGTCTCGAGCCACCTCCTCGCCGAGATCGAGCAGATCTGCACCCACGCCGCCGTGATGAGCGCGGGGAAGCTCGTCGCGCAGGGGACGCTCGACGAGTTGCGTGCCGTCGGGCATCCGGTCGCGCGCATCGTCACGCCCGACGTCGACGCGGCGATCGCCGTGCTCGCCCAACTCGGTCTGCCGCCGTCGCTCGAGACCGATCTCGGCACTGTGGAGCCCGAAACTCTCGTCGCCGCCCTCGTCGCTGCCGGGGTGCGCGTGCGCGGATTCTCGGTCGAGGAACCGAGTCTCGAGGACCGCTTCGTCGAGCTGACCGGGGAGGGCTTCAATGTCGAGCGCTAGCCTCTTCGTCTCCGAACTGCGGATCCTGTTCCTGCGCAAACGCACCTGGGCGATACTCGCCGCGCTGGCCGCCGTCCCGATCCTCATCGCGGTCGCGATCCGCCTGTCAACGTCCGAGGGCGAGGGCCGCGGGCCGTCGTTCATCGGCCAGATCAGCAACAACGGCTTCTTCGTCGCGACAGCGGCGCTCACGGTTGCGATCCCGCTCTTCCTACCGCTCACCGTATCCGTTGTCGCGGGCGATGCCATCGCGGGCGAAGCCGCGGCGGGTACCCTGCGCTACCTTCTTGTCGCACCGGCCGGCCGCATCCGCCTGCTCGTCGTCAAGTACGTGGGCGCCGCCGCGTTCAGCTTCGCCGCTGTGCTCGCGGTCGTCATCGCGGGAACCCTCATCGGCCTCGCGCTCTTCCCCGTCGGTCCCGTGACTCTGCTCTCGGGCGACACGATCAGCGTGGGGGAGTCACTCGCGCGCACCCTCCTCGTTGTCCTCTACGTGACGCTCTCGCTACTCGGCCTCAGCGCGATCGGACTGTTCTTCTCGACCCTCACCGACGCTCCGATCGGCGCCATCGCCGCGACAGCGGTGCTCTCCGTCATCTCGCAGGTGCTCGGCCAGCTCCCGCAGCTCGAGTGGTTGCATCCGTGGCTCTTCACCGACTCGTGGCTCGGGTTCGGCGACCTCCTCCGGCAGCCGATCTCGTGGGCGACCTTCGGCGACAACGCCATCCTGCAGGGCGGCTACTTCGTGGTCTTCGCCCTCGCCGCATGGGCACGGTTCACGACCAAGGACGTGCTCTCGTAGGTGGTAGCACCCCCGAACTGGGATCGTCCCCTCGCAAGGCTTCGCGGATAGGCTCGACCAGTCCGCTACCGGCTCAGCCGTAGCCCTCCCGCCATCGACGTTGGGACCATCCCGCGTTGAAAGAGCTCCCGTGTCCGTCAGTACGCCCCGTCGCCGTTGGGCAGCAGTCCTCGTGACCGCCGTCGTTGCGGCATCCGCTCTGCTCAGTGTCTCTTCCATCGGAGTTGCGCCCGCACAGGCCGCCGCCGCGAAGCCCGTCGTGACGAAGGTCGCGCCCGCGAAGGGAACCGCGACCGCCGCCCACTCGATCACGATCACCGGCAAGAAGTTCACGAAGAAGAAGCTTGTCGTCACGGTCGACGGCAAGCGGATGACGAACGTCCGGCTCGTCTCCTCGAAGAAACTCATCGTGAAGATTCCTGCCCGTTCCCTCAAGGCCACGAAGAAGGTCTCGGTCGTCGTGAAGAACGGTTCGCGCACGAGCAAGGTCACCTCGAAGTCGAAGTACACCTATGTCGTGAAAGCGGCGACGACGACCACGGCCACGACCACGACCAGCGTGACAACTCCCGTCCAAACGACTGTCGAGTCGCCCACGCAGACCGCACCCACCACGACCTCGCCGACCACGATCGAGACGCCTCCCGTGACAGATCCCGTGCTTGACCCGTACTCGCTCTACGTCGATCCCGCGTCGACCGCTGCGGTCGCAGCGACCTCTGACAGCCGCCTCGCCCCACTCGCCTCGACGGCGCAGGCGAAATGGATCACCGCGGGCTCGGGTGTCGCCGGTGTCGGTGCGGAGCTCTCCGGCTACCTCGGCGGTTCCGCCGCCGCCGGCAAGCGCGCCACGCTCGTTGCATACGGCATCCCCGCTCGCGACTGTGGCTCGTACTCGGCGGGCGGCCTGCAGTCCGCTGCCGAGTACCGCGCCTGGATCGACAACTTCGCGACCGCGATCTCCGGCTACCAGCCGATCGTCATCGTCGAACCCGACGCTCTCGCGCAGTACGGCACATGCTCCGACCAGGGCGACCGGATCGCCCTGCTGAAGTACGCAGCCGCGACGCTCGACGGCGCGGGCGCCCAGGTGTATCTCGACGCCGGCCACTCGAACTGGATCTCCGCCTGGCAGATGGCGAACCTCCTGAAGACCGCCGGGGTGGCCGACGTGCGCGGCTTCTCGACCAACGTCTCCAACTTCCGCACGACAACGCAAGAGATCGCGTATGCGGCAGACATCCGTGCCGCGCTCGTCACCCTCGGCGTGAGCGATGCCCACTACGTCATCGACACCTCACGCAATGGTGTGAACCCGTCGGGCAGCTCGTTCTGCAACCCGTCGTGGGCGCGCATCGGCCAGGCTCCCCAGCTCTTCACTTCGGGCGACCTCGACGGTTACCTGTGGATCAAGCACCCGGGGGAGTCGGACGGCGACTGCGGCGGCGGCGCACCCGGCGCGGGCACCTTCTCCTCGTCGCTCGCCCTGGCCCTGCTCGGCACGTAGGGTGAGCGCATGACGCTCTCGATCCGGTCCCGCAACTCGCTGCTCTCGATCGGCTCGAGCGGGTCGATCCTCTCCATCGGCAGCGTCGGGTCAATCCTGTCGATCGGATCGGCGTTCTCGGTCGCGTCCTTCGCCTCCATCGGCTCGGCCATGTCGATGTTCTCAGCCGGATCGTTCCAGTCCCGCGAGTCCGCGCTGTCGGCGCAATCCGACCGTTCCGCGCTGTCCTGGCGGTCACAGGCATCGGTTCTCGGAAGCATGGAGAACCACCACCTCGACTCCCGCCGCGACGTGCCCGTCGCCATCGCTGTCGTCGCAGCGGTCACGATCGTCGGCTGGGCGTTCGTCGCCAAACGGCGCTGAGCCGAAACCCGCGACGCTACCGGCTCCTATAGGAGCTAGCGTGTGACTATGACCGACAACTCGATCAGCCCTTCCCTGTCCAGCACCACGCCATCGGCGCCCGCTCCGGACAAGCCGTCCAAGCCGGCCGCCAAGGTCTGGGACATCATCCTGACCATCGCTCTCGTCCTCGTCGGCTGGACCGTCATCGGGGTGCTCGTTATCGGCGGCGCCCTGCTCGGCTTCGCCGGGGACAGCTGCGGTGAGATCTCCTGTAGCTTCACGCAGATCGGTATCGGCATCATCGTCGCTGTTTTCGCGCCGGTCATCGTCTTCCTGATCGCCACGGTCCTGGCGATCGTCGCACTCGTCCGCCGCAAGCTGGCGTGGTGGATTCCTCTTGTCGGCGTCGTCCTTGCCATCCTCGCGTGGGTGGCCGGCTTCCTCATGGTCTCGACCGCAGTGGACGGTTTCTACAACTAGCTCATGGGGAAACACTGGGGGATTGCCGCGCTCGTCGCGGCCGTAATCGTTAGTTCGAGCATCACGGGAGCGACACCCGCCGAGGCTGCGCCGATCACGTCGGAGAAGCTCACGTCCAAGATCGAGAAGCTCCTGCGGCAGCTTCCCGGCGACTACGCCGTGAGCGTCCGCGAGCTGGACGGGGAAAAGCGTACGGCGAGCATCAGGTCGGGCTCGCGGCGGGAGCCCGCGTCATCCGCCAAGCTCTTCATCGCATACGCCGTCTACACGAAGATCGACCGTGGCGCCCTCAGTCTCAACTCGCGGGTCTCGTCCGGTCTCACGGTGCGCGCGTGCCTGCGCGCGATGATCGAGCCGTCGGACAACTACTGCGCCGTCGAGCTGCGGAACAAGGTCGGGAACGGCTTCCTCAACCGCTTGCTCGCGAAGAACGGTTACGACGACACGCACTTCTGGTACTCGAAGGGGCGCACCAAGGTCACGTCCACGAGTGACATGGCGACGCTCATGACCCGCCTCGAGCGGGGTGAACTGCTCTCCAAGAAGTCGACGACGCGGTTCCTCAAGCAGCTGCGCAACCAGGTCTGGCGCGACACGATCGCGTCCGGGCTGCCGGCCAACATCGTGCAGGCGTCGAAGCCGGGTGCGCTGTACGTGCGTTCCGGCATGGTCTACACCGATGCCGCGATCGTCTACGGCAAGAAGACGCGCTACGTCATCGCGATCATGGGCTATCACGGGTCGACGATCCACTCGCTCGTGCGCATCTCGAAGCTCGTCTACTCGAGCCTCGAGGGCTCATTCAAAAAGGGCTTCACGTACACGAAGGCCCAGATGAAGTCGACGCGGGCGATCACACTCCGGTCCGGTCCGGGACGTTCGGCAAGCGTCATCCGCTCGTTCCCCAAGGGCGTGAAGGTGCAGGTCATCTCGAGCCGGCACCGCTGGTACTACGTGCGCGCGGGCGGTTCGGTCGGCTGGATGCTCAACTCCGGATTGACGCTGCGCAACCCGATCAACTAGACGACTCCGAGCGGAATGTGCTCGCCCGCGGGAAGCTCCACGACGAGCTCGTCCCCGGCTTCGAGCAGTCCGCCGGTGCGAACGATCCCCATGATTCCCGATTTCCGGATGACGCGGCCGCCGTCCTCCCTGGTGACGAGTTCCTTCATCAGACCGGCCTGGAACTTATTGATCAGCGAGCACGGGCTCCGCAGGCCGGTCACCTCGACCACTGCCGGACCGATGTGCAGGAGTGTCCCAAGCGGAAGTCCCAGCAGGTCGACCCCGTGCGTCGTGACGTTCTCGCCGAGGTCGCCGGGCCCGACCTCGAAGCCCCGCTCCGCGAGTTCAGCGAAGAGCTCGGACTGGATGAGGTGCACCTGCGTGAGGTTCGGCTGCGCCGGGTTCTTCTTCTTGAGGTAGCGGTGCTGGGTCGTCACGCCGGCGTGGGCGTCTCCCTGCACACCGTGGCCCTCGACGAGCGTGATCGATTCGCGCACGGTCTTGCTGAACGCATGAGTGGCACTACTGCTGACGGAGATGATCGACCCGGTTGTGCGCATCCGCCAAGACTATTCTCATGATCCTCCCGGGCTTGGCACACGGGTACAGCTCACGCCCTACGCTCAAAGAATGACGACCTCCGCGCTCATCGGTGCGCGAACCGCGCCCGATCTCCACGTGATGACGTTCAACATCCGGCGTCGGATGGTGGGGCTCACTCGACCGAAACCGGACGGCTGGTCCCACCGTCGTCCCGCGATCCACCGATTGCTCGCGACCGAGCAGCCCGCGCTCCTCGGCGTGCAGGAGGCACTCTTCGAGCAGGCCACCTTCGTCGCCGAGAGTCTCGGACCGCAGTACCGTCGCATCGGTCGCGGTCGGAACGCAGATCGCCGCGGCGAGGGCTGCCCGATGTTCTACGACTCGACGAGGCTCAAGCTCGTCGACTGGCGCCAGCACGCGCTATCAGACACTCCGGACGCTCCCGGCTCCCGCTCCTGGGGCAACTTCACGCCGCGGATCGCTGTCGCCGCGAGCTTCAGCGACCGGGTGACCGGCGTTCAGTTCCGCGCCATCAACACCCACTTCGACCAGTTCTCGCGCAAGGCACGCGTGCGGTCGGCGGAATTCATCAACGACCTCGTCGACAAGAGCCCGCTGCCGTCGATCGTCATGGGCGACTTCAACACGTCGGTCGGCACCGAGCCGTACCGGGTCATCACGTCCGACCGGTTGCGGGACGCGTGGGACACCGCCGAGAAACGCCTCACCGATGCGTGGGGGACGTTCCCGAACTACCGGGCGCCGCAGCTCGCCCGCAAACGCATCGACTGGATTCTCGCGAGCGACACCGTCGCGGTCACCGAGGCCGCAACGAATCCGACGCGGTACGGCGGCGTCGCGCCATCCGATCACCTGCCGGTACAGGCGGTCGTGCGGTTCCGTTAGTTCTTCGCTGCGACCTTGGTCATCTAGTTCTTCTTCGCTACCCGGATCATCGCCACGACGGCGTCGTGGTTCGGGATGCCCTCGCCGCCCTCGCTGAGTCCGCTCGAGCCGTCGCGTTCCATCGTGAACTCCGTGCGCGGACGCAGATAGCCCTGCCGCACTCCCGGAAGGTTGGGGGAGGAGAGGAAGTAGAGCGGGTTGGGAAGCTTGAGTGTGCGGTCAGAGTAGCCGCCCTTGAGGTCGCTCCACTGGTCGCCGACGGTGAGTGCGATGTCGTAGCCGAGCTTCTCGATGTGCTTGCGCGTGTACGCCTTGTACTCCACGGTGGTGCACTTCGCCTTCGCGCACGTCACGTACGAGCGATCGCGCTTCGTGTAGAACTTGTCGCTCGAGAACTGCGTGAACCCGACTTTCTCGAGGTTGCGCAGCGTGGCCTTCTTCGTGTCGATACCGCGACCGGTGAGTCCGAAGATCTCGAAACCAGCGGATGCTGCGGCCTCCACGTACGCGACCATCCCCGGTACCGCCGCAAACTTCGCCTGCCTGATCCAGCGGTTCTTCGTCGCGCGGTCGAAGTCGTAGTCGTACGCGCCGACCTCCATGTCGTAGGTCAGGAGTGTCGTGTCATCGACGTCGAAGACGATCGCGGGCTTCTCGCCTGCGGCGACCGCCTTCTCGTAGATGCCCGGCAGCTTCGCTGTCTGTGCGTCGAGAAGAGTCGTCATCTCGTCGATGTACGGCGAGGTCTTCTTGTCGGCGATACCCGTTCCGGGGTCGCCGTAGTACGTGGCGATCGTCTTCTTGACTGTTCTCAGGGACGGGATCGCTGTCTCCGTCTTACCGGACGAACCGTTCGGCGTGATGACGAATTCAGTGGGAGCTGCTGCCACAACCGGTGCCGCTGTGCCGATCAGTACTGCGGACGCGACGAGTATGGCGATGGTGCGGAAGAGCATGTATCCAGTCTGGGGGATGCGTGCGGTTCAGGAGCGTGAGGGAGATGAGAGAGTGCTCACGCGGTGATCCTCAGGATCACTCGTGGTTTTTGCTTCTTCGCGATGCGACGCTCGACGAACATGAAGATCCGGTACTCCATGCCGTACTTCCTGCGGAAGATCTCGGTGAGTCGCTCGGTCTCCTCCTCGATCACAGCGACGCCGACTTTATGCGGCGCATCGTCGGCAACCTTGCCCATCCGGCTACTCGGAGCCACCTCGACGCGCGGACTGTTTCGCAGCCGCTTCACCTTGCCCGTGTCATCGGGAGTCGTGACGATGAGGGCGTCCCCATCGCGAGCGATCCACACCGGCGTCGACACCGCGACACCTGACCTGCGATACGTGGACAGGGAGATGAAACGCTCACTCGCGAGGGAGAGGAGATCGGTCATTGGCGGAGTATCCGAGTTTCTGTTGGTCGTTGCTTCGTGCTCGATGTGAGCTGCGGACGGCGCATTGATCGCGTCATCCGCTCGTCGTAAGTTCGTGGCGACCACTCGAATCGCTCGGAGGTAGCTATGCCCGCGTCAGATGAAATGCCCGACACCATTCGTCGTTCGCCGAAGAAAGCGCGTGAGACCTGGGCCGCGACGCATGACTCGGCGGTCGAGCAATACGGCGAGGGGGAGCGTGCCCACCGCACGGCCTTCGCGGCGCTCAAGCATTCGTTCGAGAAGGTAGGCGATCACTGGGAGGCGAAAGAAGAGAAGGGTCCATCGGATGCCGGGGCAGAATCCCGCGGCAAGCCCACGGCCGGGGGTGTCGACGCCAACGCCTCCAAATCGCACTTGATGGAGCTGGCGCGGAGGCTGGATGTCCCCGGTCGCTCGACCATGAACAAGGCCGAACTCGTCGACGCCCTGCAGAAGGCGAACGACCGGGAGACAAGGAAGAACCGGGACTAGGGCTGGTCGCCTATTCCGTTTCACCCAGGTCGATCGGCTCGTCGGCCAGGTCGTTCGGAGCCTCTTCCGGCTCGGCCTCGAGCGGCTCTGACCCCGTCGGACCGGCATAGTGCCCGTTGTCGATGACCGGCTCGCCGGCGACGGCATCGTTGGTCACTGTTTGGTTGGCGATCGACGGATCCGTGAACACGTCGTCGTTTTCTTCTACTCGGTTGCTCGTTGCATCACTCATGGGTTCAGCCCACTCTGTGTCGCGGCCGAGGTCAAGCTGGCGGGGAGCCTTGTCAGCTGGCTCTCCGGGTTCGCTTCAGCCATTCCATGATGAGCGCTGAGCACAGGTCCTGCTGCTCGAACAAAAGGTTGTGTCCCGCCGCGTCGAGTACAGCGAATGATGCACGCGGGTAGTGCTCGATACGATCCCACGCGTCGGAATAGCCGACGACGTGGTCCTGCCGACCGGTGATATGGAGTGTCGGCTGCATGAATGGCGCGGGGTGCGCGTCTTCCGGCTCACGATCGAGTGAATAGCTCGCCGCAATGCGATCGAGCGCTTCCACGTCGGCACCGTCGAGTCCCGGGAGGATGTGATCCATAAACGCTCGGGCGTTACGGGTAGATTCGACGACCGCGTCCTCCCGGTACTGCTCGAGGGCGTGACCAAGGATCGGCACAATGCCGGGCTCGACGTCCAGGACCCTCCGGGCTGGGACAGTTCGCTCAGCGTGCGCAGCGATGAAGACGCCGGCAATAGTGGCAAGGCCAAGAACCTGCGGGCGAAGTTCGTGCGCTACGTAGCGAGCGATCATGCCGCCGAACGAGTTGCCGACGATGGCGAACGCTTCGCCGCCCAACCTCTCCTGAATTTCCTTGACCACCGCGTCGGCAATCTCCTGCGAGCTGGCTACAGAGCCCGCCGGTGTCCGTGTCGCGCCGGGTAGATCCAGATAGAAGCGACGCCAGTTTCCGTCGCGCTCGAACATCGAATCCAGAGGGAGCAGGCTTCGGTGATCCAGGCCGAATCCATGAAGGAGGACTAGTGGGGTACCTGAACCAATCTCGAGGTGAAACACGTGGAGAGACTAGCGGATGCCACAGACCGGTGTAGACACATCTACGATTGTTTCCACATTCTTGTATTAGTTCTTGCGTAGACGTGTTCGATGCGGGATAATTTGTGGTATGGAATCCGTTGGCACCGGGCTACTCGAAGAGACCGAAGCAGGGATCGTCCACGCCTCGCAGATGAGTACCGATGTGTCGCGATTCCGTGCCCTGTCCGATATGGATCTCCAGACCCTACTGGCGCGGCATGCGGAGTTGGGACGGATCCATCAGATCCGGGGAAATCTGCTGGCTGCGGAAGTAGCCCGACGCTCTGCACCCGAACTCGGAAGTGCCGGGTTGGCGCAGAAGCTCGGGCACCGCACGCCGCTCGACATGCTCAAGAAGACCACCGGGGTGTCCGGGTTCACCGCGAAGACCGCGATCGATACCGGGCAGACCCTCACCGAAGCCGCAGGGATTCCAGATCCGGTGACTGGGGTGGTGGAGCCGCCGAAGGAACCCTGGTTGCACCCGGTCGCTGTCGCGATTGCCGCCGGGCGGTTGTCGGGCGAGCAGCTGGGGGTGATCCGGAAGGGTCTTCGCGGGCCGAGCGCGCACGTCACGAGCGAGATGCTCCTCGCCTGCGCCGAGCAGCTCGTCACCGAAGCCGCGGATCTGACGATCGACCAACTCGGGCGGCGGGCCATCTCGCTCCGGAATGAGATCGATACCGCCGGGATTGCGGAGCGGGAGGCTCGCTTGCGGTCGATGCGTGGGGCGTGGCTTTTCCCGCCGGACGCGGAAGGGATGTCGAAGCTCATCATGAAACTGGATCCGGAGTCCGCCGCACCCATGAAAGAGCTCTACGACCGGCTGACCTCGCCCAAGCGCGGTGGTCCCCGCTTCGTCAACAAGGACGAACAAGCCACAGCCGACGCCATCGCCGACGATGACCGCACCCCCGAACAGCTCGCCCTCGATGGCCTCGTCCACCTCGCCCAGGCCGGCGCCGACGCCGACGACTCCCAGCTGTTGAGTTCCGGCGGTCCGATCGTGAAGTACACGGTCGTCAAGGACGAGTTCGACAATGGCACCGGCGTAGGCCGGATCGAGGGGGCCGAAGCCACCCCGGTGTCGCAGGAGACCCTCGAGCGGCTGGTGTGCGGTGGCGCGACCGAGGAGATCATTTTCGATAAGGACCTCAACCCGATCGACGTCGGAAAGCTGATGCGGCTGTACTCCAAGAAACAGAAAACAGCCCTCGCCGCCCGC
>Ga0247812_10000475_pt1 | contig 26099 bp, 18 predicted proteins | sample UWRJL149409B1_FD_178011 | JGI IMG/M metagenome (GOLD analysis project Ga0247812, IMG submission 178011) | Plant litter microbial communities from Arlington Agricultural Research Station in Wisconsin, United States - UWRJ-L149-409B-1 | ecosystem: Environmental > Terrestrial > Plant litter >...
AGTCAGGACAAAACTTACGGATACGATGTGATAATCTTCCATGAATCCAGGTTTGTGACCTGCAAAAAGACAGAGCATTCCGAGGATGAATGCCACCATCGAGCAGGCCAACGGGAGGAGAGCCGAAACACGCATAGTGATTATGTTTGGTATATTATTATAGACGGATATTGGTGTATAGATTATGGTGTGGAAGGTGGCTGGCTGTAGATGCTGGAATTGTTAATATATCCTGCGGTATTAAGTGACTGGTTATCAACCTAGAGGTGTAGATTAGTTGACTCATCGCGAGGGGAAGTGAGTAATATATAGCAACAGTATTTGACGAGTTCGTCCCAACGACATCATACTCCGGTCGACTAGCACCATGCCAATCTCAAGTCTTCCGCGTACCGCCTGGAAAAGCAAATGGCCCATCCCGAGAACAGGCTTCATCAGACCAACAGGCGGGCAGTCCCTAGCATCGGCGTGTCTTGTGGGACCGCGAAGGCCTATCAAATTTAAAGCAAGTCTGAATCGTGGTGATGCGACTGGTGCCATCCAGACGCCTGGTGCGCCGAGTGGTCAGAGTGGTCGTGGTTCGTTGTTCGTGGTGGTTGACCTCCTTGCTGACTCGACGTCATATGGGAGGAGAAAAGTTGGAATGATCTCCGCCAGTTGTCGGGTTGTGCCAGGGGAAGGCTGAAGAGGGCTAAGCCAGGTCTTTACCGCTGCTTAACACGGTAAACTCTGGGGCCAAACCGGTTTGTCGCCTGTGCTGCCAAAATGAACAATGGAGTCGTTACCGAACTGTATTTCGTACCATCATGCGTCTGCCTGCAGGATAAGACCATCTAGACCGTGGCGTGGGTTGTGAGCACCATAAGTAGTAGAAGTCGCATTCCTCATTATACTTCGTACTTATGGTTCATGCATTAGGTAATATAGCGCGGTGGGGCTCTGCTCACGTGATGCCATGATATCCCTCTCATCACGTGAACACGCGCCATCTGGTCTATATCTGAGCTCGTCTTTTGGCAAGAGCTGGAATTGATTTCGTTGTTTGTGCAACAATAAATTGGTATAGTCTGGGCAATTTGGGAGGTTGGATTTGCCGAGCTCGATGAAGATGCTCCCTACAAACAGCGAAGCTCGAGCATGTTGGATATCATCCTACCTCAGACCTCCCAATGGAACATGTGGCTAACGAGCATTTTTGAAGGGCACTGTATCCAACTTCAGGAGTGATCTTGGAAATGACTCGATTTGTGTTGATACATTATGACAACGATGTATTTCTTGAGATTAAGTAATTTAATCTCCTCGTCCTAGAAAGAGATCATTGTAAAATAGACCATGTTCTATGGTAAATATATCTAAAGGGTCTAGGATATGAAGAAATATAACTTACTAAGAAGATTATCGAGACGAAAGCATGGGTACGCGATATTGCTTCGTTCTTTATTGCTGGCAGATCTTACTTTTATAAATGTGTAATGAAAGATATTTTCTATAGTGTAGACGTTTGAAAAGTTGATTATAGTATCAAAAGAATAACAATCTTGTGTGACTACTAAAGGACATAACATATCTAGTTTGATTGCATCACGCATCCCAAAGAATTTCGCCAATGCATCACAGGTTCTTGGCTTTCAGGTAACCTCCCCCTTTTTAACCCCCTATCTTGATCTCGCTTATTCCTACCCTACCCCACTTTTATCAATGTCAACACATCCACAACATCAACACATGAAGGTTTTAGGAATAATTAGGTGAAATGAAAGTAAATGTTTGTGAACTTTGTGGAGGTTGTTGAAGAAATAGTCTATGATTTGGATCTTTCTCAAGTTCTTTTCTATCACAAAAGTAAGTACAGTACAAAGAGTCTGTAAGGAGGATTGTCTAAAAAGAAATAGAGTAAACTTGAGAAGAGATTGCTTCTCTTAATATTTCTAAAGATGCGGTCAAAATCTACTTTGTTAAAACTGGTACTAAGTTGCAAAATCACTATATGTGAATATTAGTTTTTGGGTGAGAATAGAGCACAGTACAATATACTGCCATGAAAGTACAAATAAGCTTGCACACTACCTCTAGAAGCTTGAAGAGCGACGTAGTATAACAGTTTAACTAATGCTTTACTAGATGCCTGTTGTGCAAATGGAATCAGTTGCTTCTAGCGAGTCAGAATGAATAGGATTACTCCCTGGATTCACTCGGACACAAAACAATTAACCAACCGAGCATACATTGAATAAAAATAAAAATCAACAAATAGGGATTGGAAGGTCAAAGAACCTTAAGTTTTGGCAATATTCATGTTTCGTTACTCTTGATTTCTGCCTTCTCCACAATACCAAATTTCTATCCAACAACCAAGATTTGAATCATCCCCAAATCATCCATTGCAGATCCAGCGTTTGTATACTATACAATCTGTGAAGCACCCAAGATTTGAACTGTGAGTAGCACTTATTTTGCCCAATTACCCAATGGTTCCCATCGCCATCAAATATCTGAACCCTCTTGCATCTTCTGCTTCAGCTGCGTTGACTAAAGCGGATATTGATTTTTGTGTGCTGATATACCATAGCGACTTCCTACGAAAATATGTCATGGCCGGTCCTAGGATATGTTGGAGCCAACCCAAAAACAAGAAATCTTCGCTGGACTGGCCCCCCAGGTGGACACCCGCCGTGTAAGTTTTAACATTTCTTCATTGAAAGAGAACACTAAGCAATAATCAAAACTAATAGTTTTTCAGATCTTGATTATTCTGATTGGCACCAGAACAGCACCAAGGCCGAGCTAATATCGGCGTGTAAAGTTAGACACCTTACCTACTCAACCAGTAGTAAGGACGAATTGATACAGAGGTTAAGGGATTTTGATGAGGGTGAAGCTCTGGATCATCATTACAGCAATAACCCAGTTCAACCAGCTCGTTTGCTAAGGACGATTCCAACAAGGCGTGAATCAGTACAATCTCGAGCTTCGCAGCTACATGCCCCATCACTGGCCCAGCAGGCTCTTTCAAACGATAGACCTATGCAACCAAATCTCCCTTTTGTACCAGTTACCCAAAATGCTATACCAGATCAGCAGCAACAACAACATCCGGGGCAATCCGAGCAGCTATACGACCCCCCTGTGCAGTTACCACACTCAAACAATCCACCACCTATGTATCCAGGATATTCGTTTGTTCCAGCTCCGCAAAGTAAATATGGTGTAATACCTAGCCCTATGGGCGGTACACCTCGACCTATGGCGCCTGGAATACCACGATATGCTTCAAACCAAACTGGCATGCCGCCAGTCTACAAACCAACACCTTCCCTAACGTCTCAAACACCAGTAGCTCTGGAAACCCGTCAACGCCCACGGAAACCAGAGATTGTTCGATCAGAAGGGGGAATCTTCATCAACAGCGGAGTTCAGCACTATGAAACGGCGAGCCAGAAGCGGAAAAGGGAGAAACTAGCTGAAATATCACGCAAGAAGCAAGAATTAAGTCACCTGGAGGCAAAATATGAGCTATTAGCTGAGCAGGTGAGAATAATGGCAGAACGGATTAGTGGTTTGAGGAGGGAGATTGTCAATTTAGAGGGCGGGGCTGATACGGAGGACGATGAATATGATGAATAGACGGCAGATCTACATTCCTACTAAGCCAGATTTGGCTAGGAACTGGTGTAGAATAGAATATATGTCATTAGAACGGGAATTTGAGCATGATACACGAGTTTTACTAGTTTTATTGTGCCCCTGTACTGTACATATACATATGGTGAATAGTTATAACATTTGTAGCCTTAATTGTAAAATAGCGGCTTTGCCAAGTTCTGATCTAGTTCATACATCACTAATATGTGTAGAATAAGCATGCTTCTTTTTGATTCTATTGTCAGTTATATAATTCAGTGAAATATCTACCGTCTCCCTCGCTTAGCACGCGAGCCCCTATTCTTATCCCCTTGGTTGGCTTCTTTTGTGTACGCTAAACTTATTACGTTAACAGTTTCAACAAAATTTATCTAACCGCTCAATTTATTGAAACTAAACTCTCCTGATACAAAAATGATCTTATAATCTGGATTTTAAATTATTTCTAGCATTCGGGTTTATCCAAAATCTTACACTAAGAAACTGTACTTGATCTTTTAATTTGGCTTCTTAATTCTTTCTGGCGGTTAGATACTATAGATGTAGAAGAAGAGCAAATTAGGCGGAAAGTTGGAAAGTAATATATTTCTAGCTCCTAACGGTATGATATAATAAGAACTTAGATTCAACAGTGTGAGAACTTGATACTAGGAGTGGCCATTGATCCTTCCTCAGCCATAAGTACTCAAGTATATAGTTAGATACCACCAGACGGAGGCGTGAGAATTTGGATACTTTCTATCATTCAAGTTGCACTTACGTGGTACTTGATATGGTAGTTTGTGCTCTTTAAACGTCTCAATGTCCTGAATTCTTCTACTTAGCCAACCCTGCTTTGATCCAACCCCACTTAACCTCAAAACCAAACCACAACCTCTCAACCACGCAAATAAAATAAAAACGCCCAATATCAAACATATCCATCACATGCCCGGACTCAGCAGATCCAAGAAGTCTGATCTTATCAAAAACGATTATATCAAGCACAGGATTGCATCCGCCTGCAATTGATAACAAGGAGATCCTTACAAACACATTAAGATAAACTCGTAATCTGAACAACCCCATGAATCAAATTATCTGATTTAGTCAACATGCTATCATAGCTATTACTCTGAGGTTTATCGATCAGGTAGCGATATAGAGGTAGCTCGAAGGACCACCAGCTAGCGAGGGTGCGACGGGTGACCACATACAGAAAAATCAAATTCTAAACTATAGAATATGGGATTAATAGCAAGATTGATGAAATACATGATATCGACTTTATCGAGATATCTGCTGCTAAGATATCAGCTCAAGCTCCCTTTAACATCTATTAACGCAAATCAATAATATGTACTTTCAAACTTTGGTTCAAGATAAGAGATGTATTGAAATCTTCGGTAGGTAATAACGGCTAGATTTTGCGGTGTTTGAGAGCCCTTATATAACTCGAACGCAATTGGTTTGACCTTGAGAATATTCATGAGCAGCGTATATTTGCAAGGTCACAGTTTGCATCTCCCGCGCCCGTATAAACAGAAAGAGAAACCCCACATATATTCCAACACATAAAAACTGTCGGAACTGAGAAGGAATAAATTTTCTACTGTTGACCTAAAAATATAATATCTGGCGGCTATGGTTACAGCGGCTCAGCGGTTACAAATATCATGGTACTAGCAGGGGTATAGTCCACCTTTCTCAGGTTTCATAGTTACAACAACATCAGCTCCTACCCGAGTAAGCCAAGCCAAGTCTTATTTATCAACAACTTCTCTAGTGATTATCACAAGTATCACTCCATCTAAACTATGTATCCTACCCAGATCGAGATCTTGAATCAAGAAATTGATCCTGAGGATAAAACACCTAGCTATTATAGAATGCTGGTGAATAAAAAGCACTTCAAATATATTACCATCGATTCAGGAATATACGAAGTCGATGATCTATGCTTTCCGCCAATTCTGGTCGAAAAGCTGCCCCCCTTTCCAGAAGGTGACTGGAACTGTGGCCGTATCTCGCAAATGGTGGGAAGCTCAACGCCATTCTTCTCAGAGACTATCAAGAAAAGCCTTCCTTCAATTAGCCCTCTATGGTATCCGAAGTCCTACGATTATTTATCTTTTCAAATCGGAGAGCGACTCAGATCAAATGTCTATATGGCGTCTTCCCCGCAATTCGAGAAGCCAATCGTTGCCAAATTTGCAAGATTTCACTGGGAGATCGGGTATTACATCGCTGAGACTCAAGTATACTCATGGATAGATGGCCACAAAATCGGCCCAGAGTTTTTGGGGTACTTGACTGAAGATGCTCGAGTCATCGGATTCCTCATTGAATACATTAAAGGCACCCATGCTACCATCTCGGACCTTCCTGCCTGCAAGGTTATACTTAAAGAGTTACATCGCTTGAGCATCATCCACGGAGATTTGAACAAGCATAACATTTTGATTTCGGAAAGCGGTGCTGTTCTTATTGATTTTGAGACGGCAAAACGGTCGGATAATACGGAGGCGATGGAGAAGGAAGTGGAGGGATTGGAGGGGCAATTGTTAGACGAGTCTGGAAATGGTGGAGTGATTTTGGAGGAGGAAGACACTTGAAGACTTTGGGCATAATTCTAACAAGGTTAGATTTGATATATGAGGCACACGACACGATATAGACGAATGTACAGTACGTTGAGATCCCAACTCCTTTTGTTCAACTCAAAACTGACAGCCATTGTTGAGGTTTCTACTCATTTATCGCAATGTAGAAATATTCTCTGAATAAGGGAATCATACTGCAGATCAATTGTTTGGTTTATATGAGTTCAAAGCCCAATTCCTCGCTTCCTGTTAGGATTTCAACGTGCCCTGGTAGCTGTTGATATTCTCGATCTTGGGACAATTGCGGAACGTATATGGAAAGAGAAAGCGAGATCGTTCACCATACTACCAAGACAAAAAGCCTATGAGGGTGATGTCAGAAATACTGGATTTTAAATGCTTATTTACAAGGAATGAAAAAGCTAGAAAGGCGGTAGCAAAAGTTGTGCATAGTATTGTACGTTAAGAACGATTTTAATCTAGTACTGGTTGAGACTGAAAAATTGTTGCTATTTGCACCAGATCTGACCGCCTGCAACATACCTAGTATATAGCGAGATATAAAATAGGGGTATATTTCCCGATTTTTGAGATGTCATGCGTTTGAGAACCATTGCTGGGTTTGAATCCGTCCTCAGACCAACTAGTTGAATTAAGGTTATTTTAGTCCGACGCTAGCAGCCACCCACCTGAGCTCCCCCACCCCCACCAAGATCTTATGTGATCCACGCTCATCCGCACTTCACTTCGTACGTATTCCCATCCAACACTCTTCAACCACTCACTATCGCTGTAGTTCATTCCGAAACCTGCTGCTCACCTTCTCCATGCCAAAGAAACGATTCATACCTTATTCTAAACCCCCTAGTACAGTTCATCCCTCGTTAAGCAGCTCAGGCGAATCCTCGAGCACCGTTCGTAAGTTCTCACTGCCTTGAGTCATCCACCCCTGACTATTACTTTGCTAACAAATCAATGACTCTTAGAAAATGAAGCGCCCACCGTGAATGATCTTATAGCTTCCCTTCGCAAGTCTCATATCACGGCCGAGCAACGAGCTGAAGCTAGCACAATTATGGCACCAAGTCTGCCTCCGCAGATTCAACGTATCCTCTCTCTTCCCCAAATCCCACCACCGAGATCTCGTGGTCGGGAAACTAGCAGGCTGTTAGATGAGGATGGGCGACCGCGACCGGCAGGCCCAGCACCTCCAAAAAGTTGGCTAGATAAGACGAAGGCAGTGCGAGCGAGTGCCGGTGAAAGGCGACAGGGAAGGCTATATCCAGAAAATATTGATCACTTACCGAAGATTTCCAATCAATTCGATACGGAATCCAATTCCAACAGCAAGAAATCTGGAAGCTTGCTGGGTATGTGCCTGCGGCGCATGGCCATAGAATGGGAATTTATAGCGGAATGGGAGAGGAACAATCTCTCAGAGATTCCTACCAACCTGAGGATGGAACTATTGAGTAACATTGCAGTTTACGGTCCAGAGGATGGAGTTGGATTTGAGAACTTGATGGCTGTTATTACCCCCCCTAAATCCAACGAGACTGTGGAAGACCAACTAGATAATGAAGGGTTTTATCGATTGGACTTGTCCGGTTCTGTCGGACGATCCATCTCGTTTAAGCAACTCACCGAACTTGTCGAAAGGCACACACAACCAGGGGAAGAAGCCGAAGAGTCCTGGGAGGTAACAATATCACGATCATTAGGACCAACCATACCACATCTTACACACCTTTCTCTATCACACCCCCCTCCAGGGATATCTTGGCCACGATTTATCCGATTCGCGAAACACGTCCCGGCACTCACACATCTTTCATTAGCACACTGGCCCGTCCCTTGTATGACCCCGAATTCCCAAAATGCAATTGTCACATCATCGTTTGGGAAAACCTATCAAGCAGGTGGTACAAACTATTATTCCCACACGGTTGACAATGATTATCGCGAGGCCGCTTCCATAATGCGCAGATTGGCAACCATTTTGTATGGACTAGAGTATATCGATCTTACTGGATGTACGGACTGGGCACCGGCATTACGATGGAAGGGAGACGGCGAAATGGGAATAGACTGGTCTTCCCAATGGGTCAGATTAACCAGTCTGAAACTCCACTCTGATGTCAAATTGTCTGAGAAGAGTAGCGACAAAGAGCTTTATCGATACGTCCAGGGACTTCGAAATGCAATAGGTCTGAAATTTATGATGTACAACGGCGAACGGAAACGTGATGGGAACAGCAAGGGATGGCTAGAAATCAAACACGACGACCATCGTGACTACGCAAAGCTATGGAGAGAACCGGGCGAGGATAACAAGCGAAAAAGGGCCACACTAGACAAATTTGACTCGAATGATTGGACGTGGACAAATGGAAAAAGACAGTCTGGAAATTACCATCCTCGGATTGGGGAGTTGCTGGACTTCGATGACGATATCCTGAGAAGGAGATTCTGGGAATAGTAAAGCTGATGTTTTTAGTTAGGCATTTCTCTGCCCTTTAATTTAAATTTAAATAAATTAAATTAAAAAATCAAAAGAATCGGCTCCCTAACCCATTTCTAAACGCAATATAGACAGACTCCTTGTAACATGTTTTCATTCATATATTACTTATTCTGTCCCGCAATTCTATTTTTCTTCCTTTTTCTTCCCAAAAGCAGTAAATTCCTCTAAACTAACTTCTTTTCTCTTTTTCCCTTTCCCTTACTCAAAATAAGAGCAAGGTGCTTTTCCTGTCTATCCTTCATCATCCCTTTGTACCTACTTTTTTTTCCTCTTCTCTCTTTCTTTTCTTTCTTTATCTCCTCCAAATCTCCAAGAGATAAGGCAAAAGTGAAGAAGAGGGAAAAAAAAGGGTCAAAAGGAGAAGAGAGATATCCCTCCCTTCTCAGCGAGTGAATCCCCACCACATCACGCCATACCATCCTGAGAGAGAGACAGTATTTTAGTGTCATCAACTAGAACTGTAAAAAAGGGGAGAAGCTGAAGCTGAAGCTAAGGATATACGAAATTGAAAATTCTACTATAAGTGTTAGATTGGTATAGAAATCAACAGGAGATAGCCCAAAGCTTAAAAGTTGTTAGATGCCCCCAAAAGAAGTAATAGTATTGCTAATTTCTTATTGACTTCAGCTTGCTACAATTTGCATTTTATAACTTGTCAAACTAAACTAAACTAAACTGGGTGATTAAGACATCACACTCCTGCAGTTTTAGGCGCTCCCATCTTCAACCTACGCTTCAGCAACGAAAACTTCTTAACCTGTTCCTTTACTTCCGATTCTGCCACCAGTGGCCTCGCCAGTCTTGCCATATCACCCAACAAAGGAAACTTAAAGATATCAGCTACTGCAAGCTCAATATTTACATCCCGTGCCAGCGCAACAAGAAAGATTGCTGACAACGAGTTCCCGCCAACGACGAAAAAGCTTGAGTCATTTGTTATGTCCTCCACTTTGATGCTAAGAATCTGTCTCCATAAGTCGAGGAGCTTAACCTCCATCGGGGTTGAGGGATAATGAGATTTCGCCCCACAAGACGGAAGAGATGAGAGAGACGTCAGATCGTGCATGGAGAGTTGACTTGCGTGCTGGCGTAGGAGATTGCGGTCGGTTTTGCCAGAGGTAGATAATGGGATTTTGGAGATAGGAATGTATGCTGTGGGAAGCATGTGCACAGGCAAGTCGACAGCCAGCTTCTCGCGGAGGCTGGGGAGGAGGAGCTTCTGAATTTCTGGAATGGCGTGGTGAGACTTAGGAATGATGATGGTGCCTTGAAAAGATTCATCGGAGCTGGAAATGACGACAAATACTACCAAGATCGTATCCTTTTCATCTAGTGGCTTAAGAACATCGACTACAACTTCTGTTGCTGGTGGAAGGTTTCTTTTGACCTGGTACTCTACTTCTCCTAGCTCCACTCTGTACCCTCGAACTTTCACCTGGGTATCCTTGCGTCGAACGAAACTCAGTGATCCATCCATATTAAACTTCACCAGATCGCCAGTCCTATAAATTGTTCGATTTCCTTTCGGGCCTACGTTATCCATCCATTTCTGATGTTCGATAAAGCTTTTCCTTGTGAGATCTTCCTGATTCAAATACCCCAAAGCGATACAAGGCCCCTCCAAGAACAATTCTCCCACAGCTCCAATAGGAGCTAATCGATCATTATCTTCAATCTCCGTGATCCAAGTACGCATGGAGAATGACCTTCCCACATTTGCCGGATCGCACCCACTCTGCATGATCACGGTGGTATTGAAGATAGAGCATTCGGTGGCACCATAGACCTGGATAAACTTGACATGATCAGCCCATGCCACTATATCACTTTGTGTTATCTCCTCTCCGCCAATGGCTAGGGTTTCCAAGGTAGGGACTTCTGAATATTTTAGTAATCGGGATACGGTTGGAGTGGCGAGGAGGAGATTTGCTTGGAAATATCGAATGCTGACTGCTAAACCACCGAGTCGGTCTGCTTCAGAAGGGATACAAATACAGCCACCAGCAAAAATGGTGCCAAATATATCGCTAACGCTGATATCAAAAGTAAACGACCCGAATTGGAATGCTCGAGTTCTATGAGAACAGCCGAATAACTTCGCTATCTCTATGACAGAAGTGCATAATGCACTGTGAGTTAAGAGTACTCCTTTCGGCTTGCCTGTACTACCCGAGGTGAAGAAAACATAAGCTAAATCTCCTGGTTGACTACTGGGACAGTCTATTACTTTCACAGGGAGACTTTTGACGAAAGAAGGCACGATAACCACTTCTCGGACCAGGTCTGAGAATCTTCCTGAGATTGACGGTGACACGAGGACGATCTTGGCTTGACATTCTTCGATGATAGCGGTTTGACGAGACAGAGGATCTGTGACTGCGATAGGGACGCAGACACCGCCAGCCTTGAGAATAGCGATGATGCTAACTATCGCATACATGGATTTCTCCATGCAGAATGGTACAAAGGTATTTGTAACCACCCCAGCGTCTCTAAGAAAGACAGCCAATCTTGTTGCTAGGTAGTCGAGCTCTTTATATGTCATATCGCCATCCCTCGCAGAGACCACCAACGCATCTGGTTGAATTTTGACACGTTCCTCAAGAAGTGTATGTAGACTACTTTCTATCGGCTCCGGTACAGATTGATTCCATTGTCTGATGTCCGTAATATCAAATGGACTGATCAATTCCAAGTCTTGTATCCTCGTTGTCGATTCTCGGCAGCATATCTGTGAGAGGACATGTTCAAACTGTCGCGCGATTCTTGAGACTTGGCTTGTATGGATTGTATCGCTATCGAAACTCGCTTTAATGACCAACCCGTTGGTCTTGTTAAGGAAACACTCCCATACAAGTGGATATGTGAGTGAATTTTCCATTTCAGAACTGGTCATCGTCCTTTCAAACGGCAATTTCCCCGTTGAAGGGTATAGAGAGTAGTCAGGCTGGATGACCAATAGTGTCCGGAACGCAGTAGCTGTAGATGCCGAGGTGCTCAAATCACTGATATTCTGGAGCCCCATGCTTGCAAACTCAATCATCTCGCTACTTTGGCTTTGAAGGCGGTGGAGAAATTCTTCTACAGTTTCATTCTTATCAAAGTGCACTCGTACCGGTACGGTGGAAATGGTAGGTCCCACGACTGCTTCGATCATTGGCATAGGTACATCACGACAGCTAAGGGTCATGCCGAACACAACGTCTGACGAGTCCTCGTAGCGTGCTACTATTAGGGCCCATGCAGCCCTAATAGCTGTCGCAATTGTTGTATCCATTTGTGGGGCAAGAGTAACTTCGAATTTATGAACAATCTTTCCATCCGTGAGTGGTTGTAGCTTTTTGACTCGTGAAGCTGGGAAGGATGGTGTAGAAGCCCCTTCGAGGAGATTCTGCCAAAAGGTAGCCCCGGCTTTCAAGTCAATATTTTGAGTGTATCTAAGGAAAGTGTCTATCCCAAGAGTTTCAGGGCTTGGTCTCTGATGGTAAGTTTGTTCGACACAGCTTATAAGCCGGGGAACCGACCAACCGTCATAGGTTGAGTGGTGAGCCGTCCAGACTAGGTGGCGTATACCAGTACTACTGTCTGTGATAATTGCCCAGCGATTGAGTGGCTCTCCATATGTCATTGGGATGAGCTTATCCTGTGCAAGATACACATCTAAATTGTCACATTTCCCGATGTAGGAGTACTTGAATTCATCTTCTGTGACTACTTGCAGGAGCTCTGAATTTGACGCACGCACGATTCGGGTTCGAAGAATAGGATTTTGTCGGAAGACAGAAGACCATGCTTCTCCAAGCTTCTCCATATCTGTTAATGCATCCAAGTTAAATATAAACTGACCAATATATGCCCCGCTATTGCCTAAAGAAAGTGCTATAAGTCCAGTTTGAAGTGGTGTGCAGGGGTAGATATTTTGTATGTTTCCTTTCAAAATTTGACATTGATTGGAAGCTGCTACCTTGAGGTGGCCGACGTCATTGGCATTGATCAAACTAAAGGGAGTGACGGTAACATGATTCTCAAGAGTCGTCGAGGGGTTCTCTCGAATGACCTTGGCCATTTGGTGCAGTACAGGATTTTCAAAAATCTCTGACACGTTGATAGAGAGGCCATTAGCACGGGCAGCAACAGTCAGATTCATGCTCGCCAAGGAATCGCCACCTCGTCTGAAGAAGTTGTCGGATGCTCCGATCAAAGATTCCTCTTCTATCCTGAGAACTTGGGCCCATAGACCCCGGAGTCTCCTTTCCATAGCAGTCTGCGGGGCTTGATATTCAGATTGGACTAGTGAGAACTGCGCCCACTGCTCATTCGAGAGATTCGATACGATCTGATGCAGGGCCTTGCGGTCCAGCTTCCCATTGGCCGTTAATTTGATTTGCTTTAAAGGGATATAAACGGATGGGACCATATATGAGGGTAAAGCCTTCTTCAAAGTCGTCTCAAGAGAAAAAAAAGTAGAGAATAAGGACTCTGACATGTGCATCACCAAGTCGCTGCTACCCTCGAGTTTAATATCCAAGGACACAAAGGCAGCAATGACTTTTGTCTCTGGCCTATCAGGCGGATTCACTACCTGAACAGCTATACCCTTCATTCGTGGCATAGCAAGTGTAATATGATGTTCAATCTCGCCTAGCTCGATCCTCTGACCGCGGATTTTCGCTTGTGTATCTTTTCGACCGACGAAGTTCAGAGTGCCTTCCTCATTAAACCTCACCAAATCTCCGGTTTTATAGAGGCGGGCCGATTGTCCGTGGTCATTGTTTTGATCCGTATCCAACCAACTTACAGATGCTAAAAAGGCTTTATTGGTGGCCTCTGGACGATTAAGATACCCTCTAGCCAGGATATGGCCCTCGATGAGAAGTTCCCCTACACAGCCGATAGGTGTAAGTCTATTATGATTCCATGGCTCTACTATCCAAAGGCGACATCCAAAATGCTTCCCCAGGTACTCAGGCTTGCTAGTAATGGCCCGTGGCTCGGTACTCATACAATGTATCGACGCTTCAGCTGGCCCATAGACGGAAATGAGATCTACTGCATCAGCCCAAGTGCGAATCACCTTTGGAGTGGTAGACTCTCCTCCCACTAGAAGGGTTGACAAACAGGGCACATCAGCGGGACGGAGGAGACTGGCCACGAACGGGTTCAGGACTGCCCAGTTCGCCTTTAACTTGTTGATGGCTCCAGCCAAATTATTAGACCGGTCTTCAGGCGATGGTATACATACGCAGGCACCTCGCATGAGGGAGGTAAAGATGTCTCCCAGGCTGATATCAAAGGTATACGCAACGAATTGAAAGACTCTTGTTGTGGGGTTGATATTCCACGTGGATCCATGAGCTTCCGCACTCGTACAAAGCGCGCCGTGTTCGAGAACAATACCCTTGGGAACTCCTGTGCTTCCAGAAGTGAAGACAACAAATGCTGCATCGTGAGATGTGACAGGTGTAGTCAATGCTTGTAGATTTTCAGGTAGGCTATATACGAAGGCTGGATGGATAGCGACAACTCTCTGAACAAGCTCTTGACAAAGTGCGACATGCTGTATTGCACAAACAATGAGCTGGGCGCCAGTATCCTGTACAATCACCTGAAGCCTCGCCACGGGCTGTTGGGCATCAATAGCAACACAGGCCCCTCCGGCTTTCAATACGGCCAGCATTGATACCACCGTCCAGGCTGATTTATCGAAGCAAACGGGCACCAGAATTCCAGGACGAACTCCCAGGTCGATGAAGTGGTGACTCAGCCTAGTTGATAGACCGTCAAGTTCGCTGTAAGTAAAGCTTCCATCCCAAGAGCATATGGCCTCGGCATGTGGTCGCAGTGCCACTTGCTCTGTGAATATCTGGTGTATACAGGAATCTATCCTGCTGGTAAGTGTACCGTTGAACTTCCGGACCTTGAGTTCATCATCGGGACTGAAGATCTGAATATCCTCAATACGCGTCTCACCAGGTACACTGCATAGCTGCTGCACGACAAACTCCAAGTGACAAAGCCATCTCTGAACCCGGGCTTCGGAAACGATATTCTCATCGAAAATGACCTCGACTGTGGCTTGCTGGCCCCAAATATAGTAGCCGACCGACAGGACATAATCTTGAAGTAGTTCTGAGGAGCCGAGATGACCAATGTCGCGTGTTGTTTGGATTGCAAGTGCCTCTTGAAAAGCACAGGCGGCCTCGATCTCTGGACTGAGTTGCCGAATAGCTTCCATTCCTGTATTCCCAACGCGGGCTATGGCCTCCCTCTGCTCGGAAATCGACTTCAGATAGTGCTCGATATGTTCTGAGTGATGCACCGAAATCCTCATCGGCAATATATCGCTTGTAGATTCACAACCATCAACCATCACTCCAATCACCACATCCTCTGTTTCCAAATACCTTGCGGCAACAATCGCCCATGCTCCCACAATTAGTGCTGCCGTGCTGGCTGTATTGATTGATGTTAAAGCTGCCGCTTGACGGCAGGTTCGAATATTTTGGCTTCCCACTATCTCTTCCCCGGAGCGAGGGAACAAGCTGCCAGCAGGCGAAGCCCCAGCGAGCATATCCCGCCAAAAAGAGGTTTGTCTATGCATCCTTCTATCTCGATGGCTAGAAAGGGCAGGACAATAGTACGACGCTCTACATTAAGTAGCCCTGCCTTGACAGAACAATCCTAAGTTTATTGGAGACGATGGAGAGGTAAATGAAGACTATATACTCTTACTACACATACTACACATGTGCTTATATCCTCGTTGCTCATATTTCTCATTACCTCTCTTTGCTCCTCCTTTCAGCCATAACAGCCATAGCAGCCATAGCCGAGCTGGGATGCTCGGCGGTGAGGCCACGATATCGATGGTGTGTCCTTGCACCGGAGATTCCACATCAACTCTACGGCGCCCGGCACGCCAGCTGCTGTCGTGTCTGCGGCTTATGCATGCGGAATGCTAGATTGTCAGCCAAAGGAGCGAAAGCGGCCATGTAACAATGCGGGGTGGCACCACGGCACAGCTACAGTAAGTACCCTTGCCAGGGCGAAGATTATGGTCTGTAGAAAACCCTTGTCTATATAAATATAAAATGACCTAACACGGGGATTTCTGAGCTCATCCGTGTCAGATGCCATAGCCTAACTCCGGACGCTGGCATCTGCAGCACGTGACGAGCTATCCTTTTTGTAGCCAGTAAGAGAATAGCTGCAGGACTTCTAGATGGCTAGCCCATCGTTATGTTTCTGCCCCAACCGCGTGAGTTCCAAGAATGTCCGACAATTGGGATACGGAGGATGGCCGATCGGTTTTCCCATTAACACAGAGCGCGTCATTTGGCCATATACATCCCACTGAAGAGTCATGGCAGAGTTCTTCAGGTTCTGGTGGGTGCAATTCGCCTTCTTCTAAAGTGTAGAGTATCTATACTCATTTACTACAGAGTTCTTCCACAACGACTCTTCCACCAATGGTCACCGTTTCAACCACGATGGCGCATCAAGTCTGCAGTCCACATTTGCCTATTCGCCATCGCCAATTTACTTCGAATATGAGCTACAACTTCCCTCCAAACAATCCATTCAACAAACAGAAATAAGAGAGATATATGGTTTCGAAGAGGACACTACAATAGCCAACGCATTGGACCCAAATGGATATAGAAGCACATCTGCATCAGTTGCTGGCGCGGCCTCTGAGAATCTCTCACACGACACGCCCAAGAAGAGTAGTAAGGTCACTAATGAGAAGAATTTCCGGAAACATTACTCGGTGGAGAAACGGTACCGCACAAGTCTCAACGAGAAATTTAATCAACTACAGATGCGAATGCAAGAAATCAAGAGGAAACGATTCACAGAAGACGACGGTTCAGAGGCGGGGGTTGAGCAAAATGGGCCAGAAAGTAGTGAGATTGTGAGTGGAAGTCCGAGACAGAGCCGGTCGCAGGTGCTCATCGATGCTATTGCTTATATCGACGAATTGGAAGAATTGGTACAGAAAAAAGATGAAAAGATCAAGCAGCTACAAGGCTCGATTTATACATCGAAGCTGATGTTGGAAAACTTGTTAAAGTAACAGGAAGATCTATCAACATTAACAAAAGTTAACTGTCAAAAATTTCTTCAATTCATCTGAGCTTCGCTTGGTATGTAGCCATAGTAGAAGTATCTGTTTGCATTAATTACTTGGGGGTTTTCTGGATTTCCTACACTTTTTGTCGTCACTCTCACTTCTTTTCAACTTTTACGCATATCACTCACTTGGCCGCATAAATAGCCACAGATCACGACTTTACAAATTTGACTTTGACTAAGACAACAGTATATGTAAGAGACAGCCAATAGGTAGTACAATTTTATGAGCTCAATAATAACATTTACTTTCCAAAGCAGTAGATATTTTGTTTTTTGACGGGGTAATTGGACTCGGTCAAATGACTAGCGTTGTTATTATGCACAAACGACTGTATACAACATAAGTTGCTATGGCAACGATTTGTATAGCTGTTTATAACTTTGAGAAGAAGATTATTTGAAGGTCTTCTTCTCATAATCTAAGCTCTGCGGGATGGTGAGCTGATATCGGTGGTCGCGGTTCTAACCCAGCTCCACATATCACGTGATAGATCCATAGATCCTAGGATCCCGAAAGCTTAATCAAGCTCTATGTAAGTAAATAGTTTGTATTAGATAAGAGCCACGTGCTCAACCCTTCATACTTAGTAATAAAGATTGTTTACTTAGTAACGTCTTTAATTCTATTTAAAGAGCCCCGAATTCTCGTTGTACGGACTTCTCCCCCAATACCAAACCCGACAAACCTTTAGCCCTGCACGGTAGGACAACTGGAACGTTGCACAACTGGTTGGAGCCTGAAAAATCTGATCACAACATGAAGCCCGGTTAAATTACCATTTATATTATCACTTTACAACACTAACCAATCAAGAGTCCACCTTGTAACTAGCCTTTTAAGAGAATATGGTTCCAACCAGTTTGGTACAGAGTAGAGCTATCTATAAGAGCCAATGTTATGTAAAAGAGGTTTCTGCCTCTCAGATAAGGCTACAACTAAACAAACAACCAATTGAGGCTCAGCCGCTACCCAAAATGCCGAATGCTTAAGAGTGTTAGGTCTGCCAAGAGGAGGGTAGTCAAAATAGGGTGGTGGTGTTAGGCCAGGTTAGTAGGATTACTGGCGCATCCTCGGGAGTCAAAAGAACATGTAAAATAACTATATACTATACAGGGGGCCGAAGGATTGATTGTGGATGAACGGCCGGCATCTATTCCTTATGTGGCTAGCAAATTGCACTGCTTGGTAACATGGCCCGTGCGCACCACCACAAGGAGCTAGCTCTTACTTACCCTTACTTACTCTCACTTAAATTTGTCCACTTGATGGACTCTATCAAAATGAGAAACTCCCTCACAGAGGAGAGTGTCACAGAACTAGTACGAGCACTTGGCAAGGAAATCATAGCAGCTGAAGAGTGGGGACGGAGAAGGCGAGCGCATATAATACATGTATTGCAGGGCCTCTTACGTTATAGCTTGTGGGGGTGGTATTACAGGCCACAATGTGTCAGCCTGCCTCGTTCACAGAGCACATCACCCTGAGAGAGTGGTGCCACTGGCTAGGTCCTGCTTGTTTCCCACTGTATGGTTTGGACAGTTGGTTAATCCACAATTAAACTATAGAACTGCTGAAGTGAAAGTGTTCTAACAGCTTGTTGTTGTGTTGCTGTACCAAATCTTTCTTGTATATCCCACGAAGCTATGCAAGACCATTGTTTAGAGCTCGACAATTCCTTCGGGCCCTCGGCAGGTGACTGCCATGGCTCAATCGACTTCACCCTCCTCTTTGAGCAGAGTATTCTCACTATCCTCCCCGCTGCGCTCCTTTTGCTCATCGGTCCAATCCGCATCCACTTCCTACGCCAGACCAGTGTTAAAGTCAAAGGCAATGCCTTCGCACATTTCAAATCTGTAAGCTAGCTAGCCAGTTATCCCATATTTCTTTGCGCTATACCACCTACGATGGTGCTGATTTCCCTTTAATTTAAAGATCATTATCGCTATTTTCTCAGCCCTAAATATAGCCCTTTTGGTGCTGTGGGGACGCAACAACCGTTGCCGCACAAAGGCAACAATGGGAGCGACCGCTATTACTCTTGTTAGCAACTTCTCGCTGGGGGCTCTTTCGTATTATGAGCATCGACATGCTGTCAAGCCAAGTGATATCCTCGCCCTCTTTCTGCTCCCCACGCTATTATTTGATGCCGCGCAGTGTCGCTCCCTGTGGTTGATTGGGTGCGATCGTGCTGTAACGGGCGTGTTCTCTGCGGCAGTTGCACTGAAAACCGTTATTTTTGTGACCGAAAGTTATGCGAAAACGAAGTGGTTAATGGGCTATTTTCAGGGGAGCACCCCGGAACATACAAGTGGTCTCCTCAGTCATGCGTCGTCTTATTGGCTGAATCCATTATTATGGAAAGGTGAGAATCAGCGTAGTAGCCTCAAGAAACCCCTAAGGTTAATTAGTAACATGAACCATGAGCAGGACGTAATCACCAATTGATGATGGAAGATCTGTTTGATATCGAGGATGAGAACACATCAGAACGCCGAAGAATTGAGTTCCAAAGGAATTGGAACGACTGCCCTGACACTTCGTCGAAAACTTATCTCCTGCGAGTCTTGCTGAAAACAACCAGACCATATGTTCTCGCCCCAATTCTTCCTCGATTAGCTTGGATTGCGGTCATGTTCGCCCAGCCATTCGTTCTACAGCGAATATTGTCTTTCATCGCTGACCCCGCGCAAGATATCAGCATTGGGTACGGCTTAATTGCCGCCATTGGCCTTGTTTATTTGTTGATTGGATTAACCAAAGCCCAATATCATCATGCTCTGAATACCTGTATGCTAGAAGTACGAAATGTTGTCGTTACAGCCATTTATGACACAGCCCTTGAGGTTGATTCAACGGCACTGGGTACAGGTACCACATCGACACTGATCAATAATGATATCGATATTATTATGAATGGCCTGGACGCATTACATGAGGTTTGGGCTAGTGTAATTACTCTAGGAGTTGCGATGTGGTTGATATATAAACAAATTAGCTGGGCGTAAGTGTTACTTTCTGCCCACTTGGAAACTCATTACTAATAACACCGTGCCTTAGTTTTGTTGCCCCCTTAGTCACAATTCTAAGTAAAATATCACTCCGAGTAACGCTTCATTCTTAATAACTAACCATGGGAATATACAGTTCTTTCCACTCTCGTCGGGTTCATGTCGCCACAGCTTATGCGATCCCGTCAACGCTGGCTTTCTGCCACTGAACGCAGAATAGAAGCCACCGTTCGTAATATCTCGTTTATGAAGGGTTTGAAGTTAATGGGTATGGGAGAAGAGGCATTTGAGGAAATCCAACAGTTCCGTGTTTCCGAGATAGAAATTGGCAAGTATGTTGCCCATGAACTACACCCAGCCATTTCCCTCCTGACTGAAATAGGACATATCGTATTTTTGATTCTCTCGTAAATTCGATCTGTAAGCCTTAATTCAACAATGAAGGGGTATCTTGCTGACAAATATATAGCAAATACGATGGTCAGCTGTTGCACATTAGCCTCTTTTGCCATCTATGCGGTCTTAATCAAAGTCCAAGGCCGCGCCTTTGACGAAGGAATATTGTTCACATCCTTGACGCTTATAATGATAGCTATAGATCCAATCTTCACCTTGATTCAAGGGGTCCCCAACCTTTCCAGCGCTGTGGTATGTCTTACGCGTGTACAACTCTTTTTGATGTCGGAGAAAAATTCAACGAAAACCCGTTCATATTCAAATAGTAGCCTTGGGGCTAATTCTAATACTCCGCCAAGCTCAGAAATAGAGTTGAAGGAGCTAAAGCCAAGTGCCAATCGTTCGCTTCTGTTGTCTGCTGCGGATGCTACGTTTGGTTGGTCGAAAGACGAGCCCATATTACACAACGTCACATTCAATATTTTATGGTCCAGTATCAACGTGGTTGTTGGCCCGTGAGTGTTGACCTTTTCAATTGGAATGGATACTTTTTGCTAACTATAGCTTGTGCTTAATAGTGTTGGGTCTGGAAAGTCGACATTGTTGAAATCCCTACTGGGTGAAACCAGACTGATAAGCGGGTCGATATCAGCACTTCCTGGTTCTGTTGCTTTCTGTGAGCAGAAAGCATGGCTACTAAATAACACCGTACGAGAAAACATTCGAGGAATTTCCATCTACGATGATATCTGGTATAAGACAGTAACAGATGCTTGCGGCTTGACTGACGACTTCTCCGATTTACCAATGGGCGATGCTACGCAGGTAGGCAGCCAAGGATTTGCTCTAAGTGGTGGTCAAAAACAAAGGCTGGTGAGATGAATTAGTCCGCGAGAAACTAAACAACAAAAACTAATCATGGCTAGTCACTTGCTCGCGCAATCTATTCTAAGGCGAAGATTGTGATTTTGGATGATATTTTTAGTGGATTGGACTCTACAACTGAGAAGCACATTTTCACGAAATTGCTAGGATCAGATGGGCTTTTTAGAAAGTTGGGAATGACTATTATTCTAGTAACTCATTCAGGTTAGCATTAAATATCTCTTTTAGAGACTTGTTTCTAATGGTTTCTTTTTCTGGTTACCAGTGCGATGGATCCCCTCGGCAGACCACATCATTGCCCTCGACAATGGGAGAATCACCCAGCAAGGATCATTTGAGGAATTGAACGCTTCAGAAGGTTTTGTTCGTCGTCTTTCCTTGGAAGGTAGGGATGATAGTTTGATACCGGCAGTTCCAGATGAAAACGCATCTCCTCAGGCTATCCTCAACAATAGGAACGAGGACGAGGTAGCTCTATCAGAACACTCAAGAGAATGGTCTGTTTATACGTACTATGCTCGCTCATTAGGGATTGGAAGTGCCCTTCTTTATATGTTCATCACCTGCGCTAGTGCCGCTTCGATTACCTATCAAAGTGAGTATTAATTATTAATTTCTACTTTTCCACCCAAAATTCCAAGAGACAGGGAATATTTATTTTGCTTTATATCAAACCCAGAAATGAACGAGACTAAACTTTTTAAACAGCCGTTTGGCTACAAAATTGGGCCTCCTCAACGTACGGAGACAATTTGTTGATGTATATCTTGGTCTACGCTGGTTTGGTCTTATCTTTAATGATTATTTTCTTCCTGATGTGCTAGTAAGTCAATACTGTAATGAATCCTTTGCAAAGACATATTTCTGAAATATCTAGCCAACTGATGTGTGTCTTGGTTCCAAAATCCGGATTGGAGTTGCATAAGAGAATGCTGAGGAGTCTTGTAAAGTAGGTGAAAACTAAGAGCATAGCCTTAGAAACTGGACGAGCTAATGTACTTAGTGCACCAATGTCGTTCTTTACCTCGACGGATACTGGGGAGATTACCAATAGGTATTTTTACTCCATAATTCTAGGCTATATCTTCGCATCCTGATGTGAGCTAGATTTTCTCATGATATATTATACATAGATACCGGTTTGCCAAGCGCATTGCTGAATACATTAGGCAGTAAGATACTATCCACCGCATGAAAAAGGCATAATAGTGTAAACTTACATATAAACAGATGCAACTGGAGCAATAGGAAACATCATCATAATCGTGGTTGGCGTACCATGGATAGGTTTGTCGCTCCCTATCCTAATAATTATCCTATGGCAGATACAAAAGTTCTACCTTAACACCTCTCGTCAACTACGGTATATGGAACTGGAGTCCAAAGCCCCACTATACACTCATTTTTTCGAGACACTTGATGGACTTCATTCCATTCGAGCATTTGACTGGACGGAGCGGTTTCGGAAACAGAATATTGAACTTCTTAGAAACTCCCAGAAACCACTGTTTCTTCTGACGGCTATTCAAATTTGGCTCCAGTTTGTCCTAGACTGTGTAGTTGTGGCTTTAGTCTTAACAGTTTCTTGTCTTGTCGTTACATTGAGGGGAAATTCGAGCGTTGGGCTGGTAGGATTGGCCTTGTTCAATTTAGTACGTGTAACCCAACCGTTCCCCTTTAATTTCCCTCTACAATCACTTGGATATTAGTTTCAAGATTATCATAGATTCTACAAAATCTGAATTGACGTTGCTCGAACATAGATAAACCTTGCTCAAGGTCTCACCAATATCATAGCGAGCTGGACCCAACTCGAAACCTCCATAGCTGCAGTTAGTCGTATTCGGGACTTCTGCAAGTCAACTCCAATCGAAGAAAATTCGGTAACGTTGTTCACCCCACCACACGATTGGCCTTCCTTGGGTGGTATTGTATTTGAGAATGTCTCTGCTAGCTATGAGTATGTAACTGTTCACTGTGAGAACGCACTTGTTGAAATTGACCCTGTCCTCTATTAGGCCGGGCAAAGATTTGATTTTAAAAGATATATCATTTTGTGCCCAAGCAGGTAAAAAGATTGGAATATGTGGGAAAAGTGGCAGGTATGTTTTAAAATCTAAGAATGAACATCCGCTTACAATTTGAGCATAGTGGAAAGAGCTCACTGATCCAAACTATCTTCCGACTGCTAGAGATTTCTCGCGGAAAGATCCTCATTGATGGTATCGATATCACGAGCATGCCACGAAACTTGCTCCGTTCTCGACTAAACATCCTACCGCAAGAAGCATTTTTTGTGCCCGGTACAATCGAACACAATCTCCTGCTAGGCGCCGCGCTGAAGCAAGATGAAGAGAAAGAGGCCCTCAATAGAAGAATTGAAGAAATACTCCGTGCACTAAAGCTCTGGGACAAAATCCTCCAGCTTGGAGGGATATCCGCTGTCTTGGACCCAGAAAAGATGCTCAGCCAAGGTGAAAGGCAGCTCTTTTGTCTCGCGAGAGCGGTGTTGAATCCCTCCCCCATATTGATTCTAGATGAAGCTACTAGCAGGCATGTGCCCTTTATCCATCCCATGTTTACTTTCCTTCAGTCAAGTCAGTCAAGCTAATCCGGCCTACTATTTCTAGCATGGATGCCGAATCCGACAATCTTGCCCAGCAAGCACTGCGCGAGTTTTGCGCACAGCGTACTATCCTCTGCGTTGCGCATCGCCTAGATACAATCCTAGACAGTGACCAAATTCTTGTGCTAGACAAAGGTAGAGTAATTGAAGCGGGAGCACCAAATGACCTGATCAATATTCCTGGGTCGGCTTTTGGGGGTTTATTAGGAGATAGATAGCTAATACGGGGTTTTGGATGTTTGGGTGGTTTTTGATTAGGGGGTATGCATGAGCTATAAATCAGGCGATAAAAAAGCTTGCTAGAATATTACACTGAAATAACAATTCCTTTGCACCTAACCTCTATCATATTTAGTATGGTGAGTGACATACCTTTAAAAGCTATCTGGTTTTGCTCACCACCTAGGAACACCAAATGGGACAACAACTCAGACTTAAACGACAAACTGTGATACTCAAAGGACTTGCAAATACTATTCCTTGGAATTCTATATTGTACTATATTTAAAATAAATATGTACCTCAGCTATAAAATAGTCATTCTAGCCTATCAATCTAGCTTTGCAATCGTGTTCGCGCAAAACACCATGTACTACCAATTCCTTATCCTCTTCCGCACTTGTAGCAGGAATAGTAAAGGATTGAGGCCTGTAAGCTGTAAAAAGATTCGATGCTCTTTAGTAAGACATAGGTCTTTTGCGAAATACCCACCTTTTCTAGGACAATACTTTAAGGAAAGAGTTACATTACAATTAAAAAGGCTTTATAAAGACTTGATATATATCCTTTATAGTCCTTCTACTAGAATTGTATACTAACTATTTTACTTAGCTTTACATAGTAAGCCAGAACAATATTGTGATACGCTACACGGACTGAGTATTTTAACCGAAAGAACATCGACAAAGGGTCGCCGGGTACTGCTGATCCAAGGTTTGGGGAGAACTTACAGGTACTTTAGACAAATTTTAGTTTGAATGTATAGGTTTTTAAGGACCAAGAGAGATATTACAGAAAACTTGGGAGTAAAGGAGGACGGTATTGATACATTGTACTGTACAATATATTACTGCTCAGATGGAGTGGAAAGTACTGCACTGCTTAGCATTGAGCCTTCAAAGACATATTCAAGAAATAGAAGAGAATAGAGACTAGTATTTCTACTAAGACTTATTATCCGAGCTATTGAGTGTCAATTATCTTAAGCTAATTCTAAGTGAGCTACTTAAAGGGGGTATCCCATGGAACTGAAAGACTACTCCAACTCAATTCCATTCCGCGCAACGTTGCTTTTAACAGTAAGTAATGTTATTTTTTAATTAAAATAGCCATTCTTTACTTATTGATTTTCTATGCCTAGACTCTTATCATGACTATATATCAATGCGTCATAATTAAGCACAGTGTCCAAGAGAACTTGAGCTCCACGGCCACTATTAAGATATGTCAGCGAATTTGAGCATTAATACTGACATCTCAGCGTGGCCAGTACAATGAAAAGGGGCAGCAGTCTAACTTGTCATGCTTCAGAGGAGTAGTAAAGTACCTACCATTGCTCCTTGGTACTATGTTCAAGGGGGGAATGGCTAATTCCATCTCTACAGGGAATGAATATCATAGCTGTAGGTGTCTTATCAGAAACCAAGGCACTATCGTGACCAGCGAAAGAGATCATCTCCATGCATTTTTTAAGACCAACTTCTTTCACTGCAGCCGAACGGACACATTCCACCGCTAGGTCGTTGAAGTTGGCCACGGGACTACGCCAAATGCGATTTATGTTCAAGGTGAACTTAGAGTTGGCGGTTGATATGCGAACCAATTCTGCTTTTATGGAGGACTCGAATTCATCTAGCACTGTTTCTGCTGGGTGCCTAAAGTCGATAGAAATTTCGGCATAGCCTGCTATCTTATTCGAAGAGCACTTTTCTGTGCGGACCACGCCGACTGTTCCAACCGCATTGCGCGTGCGGGCCAACTTTTGAACCAGTATTATTATTTCGGCTGCTGCCACAAGTGCATCAGCACGATCCTTCATGGGCGTCGAGCCGGCATGACCTTGTTCCCCTGATACTATAACGGTGTACCATCTTACGCCTTGTATTCCTGTTACGATTCCGATTTCTTTCTCCTGGTCTTGCAATTTCCTTTCCTGTTCGATGTGCACCTCGAAATGAGCGCTTAACGGGTTTAGGCGAAAGTCTGCTCCCCGAGTGCCTAGATATCCAATCGACATCAGATCTTCTTTTAACGTTGAATCTCGTATGGTATTGGCGTTACTGTGACCTTCGGAGAG
>Ga0247812_10000476_pt1 | contig 26013 bp, 15 predicted proteins | sample UWRJL149409B1_FD_178011 | JGI IMG/M metagenome (GOLD analysis project Ga0247812, IMG submission 178011) | Plant litter microbial communities from Arlington Agricultural Research Station in Wisconsin, United States - UWRJ-L149-409B-1 | ecosystem: Environmental > Terrestrial > Plant litter >...
TGGCAAGGTTAGCCATTAATAAGGCTTCTGTCAGCGGACCCGCAATTTCAAAAGGAGAGCTCAGCTCCTTTTTTCCATAACCTGCAATAGCTGCTTCCACCCATTGCGCATAATGACCTTCTGCACCATTTGGTACACGTGCAAATCTTGCAGGAACTTTAATATCTTTATTACGGCTTAATGGTAGGAGGCGTGGATCAGCACTGTAAGTACTGCTCATCATTTTCCCTTTCGTTCCAATAAACAACGTGCCATTTCCACCATCACCAAATACTTCATTGGCTTCCAGTTCTTCCGGACGCGTAGGTTGTATACCACCATCCATCCAATGGACGGTTACTTCACCCTGTGTTTTTGGCGTTTTAGGGAATGTTAAAGTTACATGACTTGATGGGGGACAGCTATCAGGGAAATATCCGCGTTTAAACTCATCCACATATACAGAACCTACACTGGCCTGCACATTCGTAGCATACTTTAATCCGAGCATGCTGAAAGGAGCTTCCAGCAAGTGACAGCCCATATCACCCAATGCACCAGTACCGTAATCCCACCAGCCTCTCCAGTTGAAAGGAACCAGTTTTTCTACGTAATCTTTATAAGGAGCAGTGTTTAACCACAGATCCCAGTCCAGATTTTTAGGCACTTCAGCTTTATTGGCCGACCAAGGAATACCTTGCGGCCACACCGGTCTGTCTGTCCATGCATATACCGTATGCACATCACCTATCAGGCCTGCATCATACCATTCCTTCATTTGTCTCGGACCATCATTAGATGCGCCCTGGTTACCCATCTGGGTCACCACTTTATATTTCTTTGCTGCTTCAGTTAATTTTCTGGCCTCATAAATATCATGAGTCAGTGGTTTCTGTACGTAAACATGTTTTCCCAGCTGCATGGCAGCAAGTGTAATAATTGCATGCGAATGATCAGGTGTAGACACACTTACCGCATCAAAGTTCTTATGTTCCTTGTCCAGCAGTTCACGCCAGTCTTTATAGAATTTGGCTTTAGGGAAGTTTTTGACTGTACCTGCCGCTCTATTCGTATCTACATCACACAGGAATCCAATATTTGCTTTTCCGCTTTTAGCAAAATTTGCAATGTCAGATGCTCCTTTTCCTCCGGCACCAATACCCGCAACAATCAGCCGGTCGCTTGGTGCTAAAAATCCTTTGCCGCCTAAAACATGGCGGGGTACTATCATAAACGCAGCAGCAGCTATGGCCGTATTCTTAATAAATGCTCTTCTGCCAGACGCATTTATTTCATCATTGGTTTTTTCTATGCTCATTTTAATATTTGGTTAGGGTAGGGACGTGGGGTATTTCAGGAATTATTTTTTCAGTGACAAAATCCAGGTTACCATTGATTTAGCGTCGTCTTTACTTAAGCCGGCATGTGCAGTCATTGGGATCTCACCCCAGTTTCCTTTACCACCAGCAATAATTACGTCAGCTAGTTTATTGATGTTTTCTTCATTTGAAGGATATTTTGCTGCGACATCAACATATGCCGGGCCAACAACTTTTTGTGTTTTGTTATGGCATCCTAAACAGTCTGATTTGGCAACCAGCTTTTCTCCAGGTAACATTTCACCAGGTGTTTCAGTACTAACTGTTGCTGCAGTATCAGGTGTAGTAGTGCTTGTTGTAGTCGTTTCTTCTTGTTTTGAAGAAGAATCAGGATTTCCGCAAGATGCTATAGCTAAACTAATGCAACCTAAAATTAATAATGTCTTTTTCATCTGTCTTTATTGTTTTTTAACGGTCATGAAGCTTGCATAAATGCAGGTTTCATTGTATATATTTATTTAACGGTGATGAAGCTTGCACAATTGCAGGCTTCATCACCTATTACTCTAATTTAAGCCTAATATTTTCTTATTAAATGCCTCATCTGCTCCGGTAGATGCAAAGTCATCAAATGCTCTGGCTGTTACGGGTATGATATGCTTTTTAATAAATTCAGCGCCTTCTCTTGCACCTGTTTCCGAATCTTTTATGCAGCATTCCCATTCCATTACTGCCCAGCCCTGAAAATCATATTGGGCAAGTTTACTGAAAATAGTTTTAAAATCAACCTGACCATCGCCTGGCGAACGGTAACGTCCGGCACGGTTGGCCCAGCTTTGATATCCTCCGAATGTTCCCTGTCTTCCTGTAGCGTTAAATTCAGCATCTTTCACATGGAATGCTTTAATGCGCTCATGATAGAAATCTATATACTGAATATAGTCCAGTTGCTGCAATACGAAATGTGATGGGTCATATAACAAACATGCCCTTGGATGATTGTTTACCTTTTCAAGGAACATCTCATAAGTTACCCCATCAAATAAATCTTCGCCCGGATGGATTTCATAACAAACATCTACGCCGCATGCATCAAATTCATTCAAAATAGGCAACCAGCGTTTTGCAAGTTCCGTGAAACCAGCTTCAACCAATCCTTCCGGTCTTTGTGGCCATGGATGGAACATATGCCATAATAGTGAACCGCTGAAGGTTGCATGTGCATTCAGTCCCAGATTTTGCGAAGCTTTTGCTGCATATTTTAATTGCTGCACTGCCCATTCTGTTCTTGCTTTCGGACTATTTCTTAGCTCTGCCGGTGCAAAACCGTCAAATACCTGGTCAAAAGCAGTGTTAACTGCAACCAGTTGTCCCTGTATATGCGTAGAAAGTTCAGTGATCTCTAAACCAAATGAATTTACCTTACCTTTTAATTCATCAGCATAAGTTTTACTTTCAGCGGCCTGCTTTAAATCAATAAACCGATTATCTAAAGTCGGCATTTGTATGCCCTTAAACCCTAAGTCGGCCGCCCATTGGCAAATTCCTTCAAGAGAGTTGAAAGGAGCTTCATCTCCGATAAATTGTGCTAAAAAAACCGCTGGTCCTTTAAGTGTTGTCATTTCCTTTATATTTTAAAATCCGACCATTTCTGATCCGACTGGCTCGAAGCCACAACGTTTTCAATAAATGCCATTCCTCTTACGCCATCAGCTACATTCGGGAAATCCAGTTCAAATTCAGTAGGCTGTTCACCGTTCAATTTTGCACTTACTGTAGCTGCAAAATTTCTGTAGATATTAGCGAAGGCTTCAAGATATCCTTCAGGATGTCCACCTGGTACTCTGGTGTTGTGTTTAGCTACATCCGACAGGTAAGCCTGACCAGCTCTGTATACCTGAGCGGGCTGATCCAACCACTTCATCAATAAAGTATTTGGCTCCATCTGGTGCCATTCCAGGCCACCCTTTTCACCATATACTTTAATCTTCAATGCATTTTCTTCTCCGGCTGCAATTTGTGAAGCAATGAGTACACCATTTGCACCATTGTCAAATTTCAGCAATACGTTGCCGTCATCATCCAGCCCTCTGCCTTCTACAACGATATTCAGATCAGCACACATTTTGCTGATCTTTAACCCTGAAATATATTCCGCCAGCTGTGCTGCATGCGTACCAATATCCCCCATGCTGCCGCTCTTTCCACTTTTCTTAGGATCAGTTCTCCAGGCAGCGCCCGCATTTCCTTCCCGTTCTGTCAATGTACTCAACCATCCCTGAGGATATTCCACCATTATTTTACGAATTGCACCAAGCATGCCATCCTTAACCATCTGGCGTGCTTGTTTTACCATAGGGTAGCCAGAGTAAGTATGCGTCAGACATAAAGTAAGACCAGTTTCTTCCACCTTCTGTTGCAGCAATTTTGCTTCTTCAAGCGATAATGTAATAGGTTTTTCTATCACCACATTGAAGCCGTTTTCTAAGGCCATCATGGCCGGTTCAAAATGTGCAAAGTTTGGTGTTACGATCGTAACAAAGTCAATTCTTTTATCAGCAGGCAGGAGGCTTTCCTTTTCGAAAAGCTCCTGGTAGCTGGTATAGGCACGATCTTCATCAAGGAATAAGATCTTTCCGGATTCTTTTGCAACTTCAGGGTTAACACTAAGTGCACCACAGCAAAGTTCAATCTGTCCATCTATGTTGGCGGCAATGCGGTGGACGGCGCCTATAAAAGCATCCTTACCACCGCCGATCATACCCATTCTTAATTTTCTATATCCCATTAAATATTTCCTTTTTTTAATTCAGTTACTGCGTAATCAGCCGCTCTTGCGGTTAATGCCATAAAAGTAAGTGAAGGATTCTGACATGCAATCGATGGCATGCATGAACCATCAGTCACGAATACGTTTTTCACTTCGTGCATCTGATTCCATTTATTCAATACAGATGTTTTCGGATCAAGACCCATACGTGCAGTACCCTGTTCGTGAATTGCCATACCCGGTGTTGAACCAGCATCATAGGTCTGGATATTTTTCATACCCGCTGCTTCCAGCATTTCTGCTGCATCATTCATCATAGCGATACGCATTTTTTGCTCGTTTTCTTTGAACTCGCAATCAATCGCTAAAACATGCATGCCCCATTTATCTTTTTTGGTTTTGTCGATGTAAACCCTGTTTTCATGGTATGGAAGCGATTCACCGAATCCACCTAATCCCATGTTCCAGACACCTGGCTGAGTCATCTGGTCTTTAAAGTCGCCGCCAAAAGCAAGTTCAGCAACATCTTTATGCCAGTTTGTTCTGCTCGCACCACCCTGATAACCAAAACCTCTTAAATAATCACGTTTGTCATTACCCATGTTCTGGTATCTTGGAATATAAATCCCGTTCGCCCGTCTGCCATAAGTATATTTATTCTCAAATCCTTCTGCTTCTCCGGTTGCACCAGTACGGAAATGATGATCCATCAGGTTATGTCCCAATTCACCACTGCCATTACCTAAACCATTTGGATGCGCTTCAGAGGTAGAGTTCAGTAAAAGGAAAGTACTACCTAATGTAGATCCGTTTACGAAAACAATTTTAGCAAAGAATTCGATGTTTTCTTTCGTTTCCGAATCAATTACCATTACTCCCGTTGCTTTCTGTGTATCCTTATCATAAATGATATGATCAACCAGTGAGAAAGGACGTAAAGTGAGATTTCCTGTCGCTACAGCTGCCGGAAGGGTAGAAGATTGTGTGCTGAAGTAAGCGCCAAAAGGACAACCTCTGCTACATAAATTACGGTACTGACAGCTTCCTCTTCCACCATGGGGAACAGTAAGGTTTGCCGTACGGCCAATGGTCATGATTCTCTCTTTTTTCCAGTGGTCTTCGATACGTTTTTTTACAGATTTCTCTACAACGTTCATCTCCATTGGAGGCAGGAATTGTCCGTCAGGTAGTGCTGGCCAGTTTTCTGCCTGTCCGCTGATTCCAGCAAAACGCTCTACATAATCGTACCATTTTTCAAGATCTTTATAACGAATTGGCCAGTCTACTCCGTGACCATCTTTTTTATTGTCTTCAAAATTCAGGTCACTGAAACGGTAACTCTGACGGCCCCACATTAACGATTTTCCACCTACATGGAAACCACGGTACCAGTCAAAACGTTTTACCTCAGTATACGGACATTCAAGGTCATTTACCCAAAAGCTTTCATTGAATTCCTGATACGGATAATCTCTTTTCTGTACAGGGTGTGTTCTCTTTTGTTCTTCGGTCAATTTTCCACGGTGTTCAAATTCCCATGGTTTTTTCATTGCCGTTGTATAGTCTTTTATATGCTCAACGTTTCTGCCTCTTTCAAGAAGCAGCACTTTTAGTCCTTTTTCAGTTAGCTCTTTTGCTGCCCAACCACCACTAATTCCTGATCCTACAACGATAGCATCATAAGTATTTTGTGCAGTTGCTTTTGTATTTAAATTGCTCATTTGTTTTTAAATTTTAAGTTGCCCAAACTCTTTGGCCAGGTTTAAGATCAGTATTGCCATCATAACGGCCAGGAATATCAAGATATTCATACGCTTGTGTAGCGCCTATTTCTGAAGTGAAATAGCCTAATAAGGTTAAATCGCGTGCAATCGCAAAGAAATAGGGTGTACCATCTTTCTTTTCTTTCCCATCTATTGGTCTTCTGCTAACAGGTTTTGCTTTTTCGGCAGCTTGAATTTTTTCGTTTTCAATCTTCTGTGCAGCAATAGTTTCGTCCCTTAATTTACCAATTAACTGTTCACGCTCTTTTGGAGAGATTTTAGTAAATGAGTTCTTAAAATCTTTTTTTGAACGCTCTTCCAGATCTTCAAGTCCTTTTACGAATGCTTCCTGTGCTTCCTTAGGATAACAGTCTTTAATCATCATAGCAATGAACGGGCCTACACCTGCAGCTTTTGCGCCTGGTGTCTTTGTCGTTGGGATGATAGTATCAGCAACCTCTGTGATCATCTGATCCTGGTCAGCCGAAAATAAATTGGAACCTTTCTTGTCTGACGTCGTGTTACAGCTGTCAAGAAATACTCCGATCGTAGTTGCAGATAACGCGCCTCCTAATAAAAAGGCTACATTCCTGACTGCTTCTCTTCTATCCATACTTTTATTTTGGTTATTTTGTTGTGTGTTCTTTTTACACTATTAGCTCTTAAAAATAGATATTATTATTACAATATCCCTACAAGTTAAGTGATATATTTGTATATCATGTTTTTTGTTACACTTTGGATTTATTCTAAATAAAGTCCTTGTAACAGGCCTTTTGTGCCTATAGATAAATGTTAATCCTATTGATGTCTAAGCGATTGCTCTGGGTTGAAGTACTATTTTAACAAGGTATTTTTGACGTAATTGAAGCTTGTTGTAACACTGGTGTAAGGATCGATTTTAATCACATCCTGTTCCACAAAAATATACTCCAATCCTGATAATTTTGCTGCTTTGAAAATTGATTTGAAGTCAATACTTCCCGTTCCAACTTCAACATAAACACTTTTATCTGCCTTATCCATATCTTTCACATGCCACATTTTAAAACGACCCGGATGTTGTTTGAACATGGTGAGCGGATCCAGACCAGCATTTACTGCCCAGAACAGATCGAGTTCAAAACTAACCAGTTTCGGATCAGTTTCTTTTAGCAGTATCTCATAGCCGGTTAATCCATTACCCTGATCTTTGAATTCGAAATTGTGGTTGTGATAAGCCAGTTTCAGCTGATGCGTTTTGCATAATTCGGCTGCTCTGTTGAATTTAGCAGCAATCATTTTATAGTCATCCGCAGTGCCTGTTTGCCTGATGGTAGTTGGCAGTGCAGGAATGATAAAATACTGCTGACCAACCGTAGCTGCTGTTTCAATGTGACTTTTCAATACATCTTCATTGCCACCTGTTGTAAGGAAATCCGTGGCATTATAATGGCCACCCGGACTAGTGATATTATAGTCGGACATTAGTGATTTGAAATCTTTGGCATCCAAACCCCAAAAACCTTTTGCCGCGTTAGGGCCTGCATAGCCGTAAAAAGTTTCTACCTGGTTGTAGCCGATTTTTGAAAGTTGTGCGATTACACCTTTCACATCTTTTGCTAATAAATCTCTTAGCGTGTAGAGTTGCAGACCAACTTTTTTGATTCCTGCAGAGTAATTTGTGTTTGCCAGTGCTGAAGCTAAGGCCGACTGGCTTAATAATGCTGCTGCCGCAGCGATACCTGTTTGCTGTAAAAAACTTCTTCTATTGGTCATCTGATTAAATATGAGGTATCCTTATTTAACAAGTAAACGATAATAATGTTTAGACACGTATATAATAGGTTATAAAAATCCATTTTTTCTGTGCTACATAAATATAAACAAACAAATTTATATAGGTTTGTTGCGTTTTTTTAACTTTGCTAAAATCCAAATAATTCATGACTGATAAAATACTAGTATTAGGTTCTAACGGACAGATCGGCACTGAGCTAGTGACCACTTTACGTAAGTTCTATGGCGAAGACAATGTCATCGCCTGCGATATCCGGAGACCTGATTATGATATTAAGAATTCGGGTCCTTTCGAATTTGTTAATGTCCTGGAAAAAGAAACATTAAACACGATTTTCAACAAGTATAAGCCTACACAAGTTTACCTTTTAGCTGCATTGTTATCTGCTACCGGAGAACAAAATCCAAAGCTGGCATGGGACCTGAATATGAATGGTCTGTTGAATATACTTGACCTTGCGATCGTTTATAAAACTGCAAAAGTTTACTGGCCTAGTTCGATAGCTGTATTCGGCCCGAATTCACCAAAAGATCAAACCTCACAATTCTGTGTGATGGACCCAAATACTGTTTACGGAATCAGTAAACTGGCAGGGGAAAGATGGTGCGAGTATTATTTTCAGAAATTTGGTCTTGATGTAAGAAGTATCCGTTACCCGGGATTGATTAGCTGGAAGGCTGCACCAGGAGGGGGTACAACGGACTATGCGATTCATATTTTTCATGATGCCTTGAAAAAAGGAAGTTATGCGTCATTTCTGAATGCAGAGACGGAATTGCCTATGATGTATATGGACGATGCGATCCGTGGTACTATTGAATTGATGGATGCACCTTCACAAAATATTTCTATCCGTTCCAGTTATAACTTTGCTGGTGTAAGTTTTACCCCTGAAGTTTTAGCGACAGAAATCAAGAAACATATTCCTGATTTTACATTAACTTATACAGCGAATGATCCGCGACAGGCTATCGCTGCCAGCTGGCCACGCTCTATTGATGATCAGTTTGCCATTAAAGACTGGGGATGGAAGCCGGAATTTGATCTGGCAAAGCTGACTGCTGATATGTTGAATAATTTAAAGAAAAGTAATTAGGGTTAACCCTCAATAAAAGACAATGGGAAGAGCATTTGAGTTCAGAAAAGAAAGAAAATTTAAACGTTGGGCTAAAATGGCCGTGCAGTTTACCCGTATAGGTAAGGAAATTGTAATGGCTGTAAAAGATGCGGGTCCAAATCCGGAAACCAATTCCCGCTTACGTACAGCTATCCAAAACTCCAAGGCTGTAAATATGCCTAAGCATACCGTTGATGCAGCTATCAAACGTGCATCTAACAAAGATGAAAATGGCTATGAAGAGCATGTTTATGAAGGATATGCACAACATGGTGTGGCCATTCTGATTGAAACTGCTACTGATAATACTAACAGAACCGTAGCTAACATACGCAGTTATTTTAGTAAAACCGGTGGTTCATTGGGCAAGACAGGTTCTCTCGATTTTATCTTTAACAGGAAATCTATTTTCAGGTTTCTGCCAGGTGAAAAAGACCTTGAAGAACTGGAGTTCGAATTGATCGATGCTGGTTTGGAAGAGCTGTACCTGGAGTCTGACGAAGAAGGCAACGACATCGCTGTTGTTCAAACTGCTTTTGAAGATTTTGGCAAAATGCAAAAGATGCTTGAAGATCTTGGTTTTGAAATGAAAAGTGCAAAGCTGGAAAGAATTTCTTTATCTACCACAGATATTACCGAAGAACAGGCTGTAGATGTAATTAAACTGATTGACAAACTTGAAGAAGATGATGATGTACAAGCTGTATATCACAATATGACGGAGTAAGAAGAACTTTCGTTTCAAAGAGAAAAGGAGCAGTGATTTTAATCGCTGCTCCTTTTTTTATTTTAGCCTGTGACTAAAAAGCCAGGGTAATAACTGCGGTTCTCCAAATGCGCTATCCCAGCTATTGTGATTTGCATCAGGATATAAGGTAAACTTCACCTCTTTGCCCACAATTTTAAGTTGATTAGCAATGTCTGTAGAGAAAACAGGGTTGACCACATCATCCTTACCACCATGGAAAATCCATAATGGAACGTTTTTATACTTATTTACATTTGCAAGATTGTCACCGCCACAAATCGCAAAGGCCGCAGCGAAGGTTTTCCGTTTGCGTCTCAGCAGTTCATAAGTTCCCATTCCACCCATCGATAATCCACCGACATATGCCTGGTTTTTATTGATATATGGTTTTTCCAATATATTATCTACCATTCCTAATAATGCTTTCATCGCTTTTGTAGGTTTTCCACCCTTTACAAAAGTAAAGTTTCTTTTACCAGCGGAGTCTTTTGCGATATTAACATTTGCCCAGTAACTGTCTTCAGTGCATTGAGGAAAGATGATAATGGCAGGGAATTGCTGACGGACATCATTTCTCAAAAACAGTTTAGCGCCATGCGTTAACTGCTTCTCATTGTCATAACCACTTTCACCCCGACCATGCAGTACAAATAACACAGGATATTGGAGCTTAGCATCAAAATGTTCAGGAAAAAGAATCCGGTAAGAGATAGTGTCTTTATCTTTTATATAGCTGCCCTTATCGAACTTTTTAAAATCTTGCGCACTTATTTGTAAGTTGCTGAACAGGAAGGTGACGAAGAGAATTAATCTGAAATGCTTCATAGTGCTAAATTAAAAAACCCGCCCGGATTCCGGGCGGGTTTTAACAAATTTAACGGTTTGCTGATGATTTGTTATCAGGAGCTATCCGCTGTTAATATCCGGTACTTTGTTTTAAGATACCTTTACTTCTGTCAATCTGATCCTGTGGTATCGGGAAGTGGTCATCACGGCTCTCAATTGTTATACCCTTAAGGTAATTCAGGTATGTCCCTTCAAATCCAAAATAGCTCTCCAGTGTCTGTTTGGCGATACCCCAGCGTACAAGGTCAAAGAATCTGTGACCTTCCATGGCAAGCTCTAACCTGCGTTCCATTCTAACCGCATTTCTTGCATAGTCGGCAGTTGGAAATGATGGATACTGACTCACTTTATATACCGCAGCCACCGGTCCACCGTCACCAGCAGTTTTGGGAGGTAGTTTAGCGGCCCGTTCTCTCACTTTATTCACTAAAATCAAAGCCCTCGGCAGATCGCCATTTTCTACCGCACATTCAGCCGCCATTAAATAAACGTCCGCTAGTCGGATAAGATTCACATTTAGTCCGGTCACGTTTAGTGCACCAGGAGCTGTACCAGCTGCTACCTGACTTTTGTCCAGCACACTTTTCAGTGTTGTGAAAGGACCTGCACTTGCAGCTTCACGGATCCAGGCGTTACCAGGCATAGGACCATAATCAGCACGGTAATTAACATTTCTTCTACCCATGGTATAATCGATACGAGGATCAAAATTTATGGTACGGTCTAATACATAAGAGTCTTTTTGATCATCAGGTATCAGGAAATCTGATACATAAGGATTAGTACGGTAGCTTCCATCTAACAACGGTAAACCATTTGCATCTACTTTGTAAGCATTTGCCAGATCTATTGAAGGTTGAAAGAATCCACAGCAGGCAATAGGAGGAGGGAAGTTCAGCATATCACCAACATTTCCATTATCCCCGCCGGTGCCATCTCCGCCAACTGCATGTTGTACCGCAAATAAGGATTCAGGTCCGTTTTCCTTAGTGATATTAAAGTTATCAGTGAAATCAAGTGTAACAAGATCTGGTTTTGCTGTAATCACTGCATTCAGCTGGGCATATGCTTCCGGATATTTTTTCTGATATAATAACACTTTACCTAAATAGGCCTGCGCGATATATTTATCAAGTCTTCCAACCTGACCCAAGTATTTAGTGGTTGTTAAGTTTGCTACTGCATACTCCAAATCTGCTGTAATTTCAGGATAAATATCTTTATCATTTGCTACAGCCTCTTCTGTTGTTGCATCGGTAATCAATGGTACATCTTTGAAGATCCGCTTTAAAAAGAAGTAATAATGTGCACGTAATAATCTAGCCTCACCTTGTAACTGCGCAGCACGTGCATCAGTGAACTTGGCACTGCCGGCCTGTACGATTTTTAAAAATCTTAAGGTATTGTTACAACGCTGAATACCCTCAAAACATCTGTCCCAAACATTTGATAAGTTATCATTTGTGCTTACAGGCGCATGTTGCTCAATTGCATTCATATTTGGCTGATCACCGCTGCTACTGCCTTTGTGTGCATTATCCGAAGCTACTTCACCGAATAACCATTGACTAGGCGCGGCGCCATAATTACCCCAGGTTCCATTTACGTTACCATTGAGTAGTCCGTAAGCGCCGATTAGCAATCCTTCCACGCCATCCTGTGTGCTTAATTGTTCAGGAGTTAACTCTCCCTGCGGATTTAGCTGCAGGAAGCTCTTTTTGCAAGAAAGTATATTGCAAAGCACTAAAAGTAGTAGTATATATTTTAAATTTTTCATTAGTCTATATTTATTTATTAAAGGTTATGAAGCTATCAAAAGCATATTTGTTGCTGTTTTGAGCTGTAAGCTTATGATGGTTTCATCTGTCTGTCTTATTAAATTAGAAACCAACACTTAAACCTAGCAAAAACTGACGCGGAGTAGGGTAGATACCTCTATCTATTCCAGGTGCAGAGAAGGTCTCTGTTTCCTGGCTGATCTCTGGATCCATACCAGTATATTTTGTAATGGTAAATAGATTCGTTGCACTTACATATACTCTTACTTTACTGATGCCCATTTTAGAACTAAATAGTTTCTGAGCAGGTAAGTTGTAACCAATCTGCAGGTTTTTCATACGGAAGAAACTACCATTTTGAACATAATAACTGGAAGAAGCATATTCAAGCTCACTAGTAGAACCATAATAAGCCGAAGGAATCATGCTTCCTGTGTTAGTTGGACTCCAGGCATCCAGTAAACGCGTGCTTCTTGCACCATCAAATGTTGGGAAATCCGTGAAATAGCGTGTTGCTTCATAAATATCATTACCCTGCACTCCATTAAAGAATGCTACAATATCAAAGTTTTTGTAAGATGCATTCAGACTAAGGGAATAAATAAAGTCAGGATTCGCATTTCCAATAACAGTTCTGTCATCAGGTGTAATTACACCATCTCCATTGATATCCTGATATTTCAAACCACCCACTCTGGCGCCTGCATAAGAAGGGCTGGCTGCAATGTCTGCAGCACTTTGATTGATACCCGCAGTTTTATAACCGAAGAAAGCGCCATAAGGACTTCCCGTTTGGAGAATACTGGTTTGTATACTTCTGAAAGTGCCGTAGATCTGACGTGATACCGAGCCCAAATTTGTAATCTCATTTACATTTCGTGACAAGTTAACCACGGCATCAAACTTAAATGGACTGTCGTTATTTCTTCCATTGTGATAACCTAAGGTAAGCTCAATACCTTTATTACTCATATCTCCAATATTCACATAAGGTGATCCACCCAGACCAACTGCGGTACTTGGCAGCGGCACAGGGAAAAGCATATCAGTCGTCTTTTTGCTATACCAATCAAATGATCCATCAAAAACACCTTTTTCCAGGGTAAAGTCAACCCCAATGTTTAATGATTTTAATGATTCCCACTTAATACCTGAGTTATCGTAACTTGACTGCCATACACCAGATGTTACGCCATTACCACCTCCTATTGCATAGGCTGCTGAAGTAAGTGTACTCTGGAATCGGTTCAGATAGTTATTGGCAGGGATTCTCTGGTTACCAGTTGCACCATAACCAACACGCAATTTTAAATCATCAAAAATCTTACTGTCTTTAAGGAAACTTTCTTCAGATAATCTCCATGCTACACTTGCAGCTGGGAAATAACCATATTTATTCTCATCTCCAAAATTTGAAGACCCATCCCGGCGTATGGTTACACTTGCCAGGTATCTGTCATTGAAGGAATAATCTGCTCTTCCGAAGAGAGAGAATAAGGAACCTACCGTACCTGCAATATTGTTACCAATTATAGAAGAATTGCTGATTCCACCTGTACCAACACCTACATAGCTGTAATCTGGATTGCCTAGTAAAAAGAAGTCATTCCTGCCTGCATTTAGTTGTCTGTTTCTATTACGGATAGCCTCGGTACCTGCAAGTAAAGTGAAACGGTGTTTTTCTAATACTTTAGAGTATGTCAATGTATTTGTCCAGGTCCACTCTGTATTGTAGCCCTGATATTCATTTACATTATTAGAATTGTTTCCCTCGTTGAATTCCAGATTGGGATAACGCATGGTAATTCCGTTATAGTTTTCATAACGTATACCAAAATTTGTTCTTGCTACCAGGCCATCAATGATATCCGCTTCTGCAAATGCGTTACCGAAAAAGAAGTTACTTCTGTTTAGGTTATCTTTAGCTCTGTATAAGAGCGCTAAAGGATTTTCCGCATTTCCTAACTTGCTTCCTAGTGTACCAGCAAAGTTGCCCATAATATCATATACTGGAATGATAGTCGGTATACGGTAAGCAAAACCAATTGCACTGCCCTCATCCTGATAATCTCCAGCTGTATTAGGGTTTACACCGAAACCAAAGCCTTCCGAGTAACTGTATTGTGCATTCTCGCCAAAACGCAAGTGTTTGTTTAACGCAGAAAACGTGGTATTTGACCTAAAATTATATCTGGTAAAACCAGTATGTTTGATTGTTCCCTGTTGTTTCAGGTAACCTCCTCCAAAAGCATAGGTTGCATTTTCGCCTCCGCCACTGGAACTTAACTGGTAGCTCTGAGTTGGTGCTGACTCTGTGATCTCATCAAACCAGTTGGTACCCTGTTGATTCGCTTTTGTAATCTGATAGAATAAATTCGGATCTCTTGAATATACATACTTTGAAGGATCAGCAGCCGCTGCTGTAACATTCTGACCAGATAAATTGTTTGCTATTGTTCCTGCAAACAGATATTCAGGTAATGTTGGATTTGCACCGCTGCCATAGTTATTACCCGTAGCGGGCGTAAGTCCGGCATTACGGAAACCCTGGAATAAGTATTCTGCATATTGCTGTGGATTCATCATTTTTGGGAAAGTGTTTTTTCTTGGTGATGAAATGCCATAATAAGCATCTAATGTAATTTTTGGAGGTCCGGCAATCCCTTTTCTCGTTGTAATGATTACAACTCCATTATTTGCTCTGGCACCATAAATTGAAGCGGAAGATGCATCTTTCAGTACCTGCATCGTCTCAATGTCATTTTGGTTTAACCAGGAAAGTTTACCTTCATAAGGTACTCCATCAATCACATATAAAGGATCGTTGTTATTGATGGTACTGTTACCCCTTACACGAATTTGTGGTGTGGAACCCGGTGCTCCATCAGTGATAATCTGTACACCTGGCGCCTTACCCTGTAAAGCCTCTACAGCACTCGCTGCGGGTTGTGATTTCAGCTGTGCGATATTAACTACAGTAACTGCACCTGTTAAATCCTTTTTGCGTTGGGACGTATAACCAGTCACAACAACCTCTGTAAGGTCATTTTTAACCGGATCAAGCGTAACATTTAAGGTGGTTTGCGTACCAACTGATACTTCTTTTGGTGAATAACCTACGAAGGAAATCACCAGTACGGTTGTCGGACTTGCATTAAGGGCGAAAATACCATTCGCATCTGTGATTGTTCCTCCCGGGCCGTTCTTCACCTTTACGGAGGCCCCGATAATTGGCGTTTTGTCATCTCCGGCTATGACCTTTCCGGTGATTTTAGTTTGTGCCTGTACGTTCACAGCAAGGCACAGACTCATGAGCAGGAGCATAACACTCCTCTTGATAAGTAGTAGATTTCGTTGCATAAGATAATATTTGGTTTTGGGTTAAATAGTTATAAAGGTTTTTACATATAATCTTTTTGAAATTATGGATTTGAGCGCAGAAAACTGGGGAGGGGGAAGGGTATGAAATATACGTACAGGAGCAGCTTAAAAAATGCAATAGAATTTACCTGATAAACATGCTGAAATGTTTTACCTGTTCAAAAATTGTTAATATCTGGTTTGTTCTTTTTTGCTATATCTAATCTAATGAAAAAGTATTTAAATGCAAGAGATTAAAATAAATATTTCTCACATTATGCGAAAATGTGCGGTTATTGTGTTATAAAGTGTGTTTTATTTGGTGTAATAATTACACTTTAGAATTGCCGAATCTGTGTTTAACCAACAAAACCCCGGGAGAACTCCCGGGGTTTTGTAATTAAATGTTAATAATACGTTTATAAATATCTACTTCGTAAAGGTAAAACGTGATGCCTGATTATCTCTTGAATTGGCACCTATATACAAATTGAAATCTCCTTTTTCAGCAGCAAACTTTAAATCTGAATTGTAGAATTTAAGCATTTCTTCTGTAAGGGTAAACGTCACTGTTTTAGTCTCACCTTTTTTAATAAATATTTTCTGGAATCCTTTTAACTCTTTAACAGGTCGTGTTACAGAACCATAGATATCCTGAAGATAAAGTTGTACTACTTCTTCACCATCAAAGTTCCCTGTATTTTTCACTTCGATAGTAGCCTGAATAGTTTGTCCTGCAGCCAGAGTTGCTTTATTCAGTTTGATTGGTGAATAACTAAATGCGGTATAACTCAATCCATATCCGAACGGATACAAAGGATCATTTGAACTGTCAATGTAGCGGGATTTGAACTTTTCATTCGATAGTCCATCGTAAGGACGACCAGTGTTTTTATGGTTATAATACAGTGGAATCTGACCAACGTTTCTTGGGAAAGTAGCCGTCAGTTTACCCGCAGGGTTATAATTACCTACCAGTACATCAGCAATTGCATTCCCTGACTCTGTTCCTGAGAACCATGTTTCCAATATCGCCGGAATATTTTCGTCTTCCCAAGTTAGCGTTAAAGGACGACTGTTCATGAGTACCAGTACAATCGGCTTACCTGTTGCAGCTAATGCTTTTAACAGTTCTTTTTGATTTGGCAATAAATCCAGATTGGTTCTGCTCGTCGCCTCACCACCCATAATCGCACTTTCTCCTAGTACCACTACAGCGATATCTGCTTTTTTAGCCGCAGAAACAGCATCACTAATCAGTTTTTCAGGTGTTTTTTCATCCGCTACAATATCAGCTCCATTGGCATTGATCTGTTTGAGGATCGCAGGATCATCTACCAGGTTCGCACCTTTAGCATAAGTAATATCCATGTTGGGAGCTACATTTTTCAAACCTTCCATCACACTGATTGCCAGTTTCCAGTCGCCCGCAGCACTCCAGTTTCCTATCATGTCACGTTTATTATCTGCCAGCGGACCAATCAAAGCAATTTTTGCGTTCTTTTTAAGCGGCAATAACTGATTGTTGTTTTTTAACAACACCATAGATGCTTCAGCAATTCTTTTCGCATCAGCCCTGTTTTTCTGAGAAAGTATTTCAGTCTTCGCTTTTTCTTCGTCAACATATTTATAAGGATCAGCAAATAATCCTAATTTGTATTTCGACTCCAGGATTCTGCGACAGGCAAGATCAATAACTGCCATGCTGATTTTTTTCTCCTGTAAAGATTTTTTCAGCGTATTCAGGAATCCCTCACTCACCATATCCATATCTGTACCCGCTGCCAGTGACAATGCACTTACTGTCTGCAGATCACCTAAACCATGCGGTACCAATTCGCTCACGCCAGTATAATCGCTCACCACGAAACCTTTAAAACCCCATTGTTTACGCAACAGGTCTGTCAGCAGCCATTTGTTAGCCGTCGCAGGAACACCATTAATATCATTAAATGATACCATTACAGTCTCAGCTCCTGCATCAACTGCAGCTTTATATGGAGGCAGGTATTCATTATACATTCTGATCAGACTCATGTCCGTGGTATTATAATCTCTACCGCCTTCTGCTGCGCCATATAAGGCAAAGTGTTTTACAGAAGCCATGATGGCATCTTTATTAGACAAGCTGTTGGTTTGATATCCCTTTACCATTGCAGCTGCAATTAAGGAACCCAGGTAAGGATCTTCACCCGAACCTTCGGCAATTCTTCCCCATCTCGGGTCTCTCGCAATATCTACCATAGGAGAGAAGGTCCAGTTTAAACCATCTGCACTTGCTTCTCTTGCTGCAATACGTGCACTTTTCTCAATCAGTCCTAAATCCCATGATGCACTTAAGCCCAGTGGAATCGGAAAAATGGTTTTGTGACCATGTACTACATCATAACCGAAGAGCAATGGAATTTTGAGTCGTGATTTAGTGACAGCAAGTTCCTGTAGCTTACGTACAGCCTGTGGCGTGAAAGTGTTAAATACACCACCTACTAAACCTTTTTCAATTTTTTCATCTACACCTTCACTCAAAATTGGGCCGGTAACGTCAAAACCTACGGCAGGTAAGTTGAGTTGTCCGATTTTTTCATCCAGTGTCATTTTAGACATTAGATTGGTGATGAACGTATTCATCTTTTGGTCGGTGCCTGATGCTGCCTTTTTCTGTTGCGCAAATAGAGTGTTTGTGCTGAAAACGGCTGCCAGTAAAAATAAGGAAGTCGATTTTTTCATATTGTGTGTTTATTATATGTGTTATTTTTTTAATGCAGGACTTTCGAAACCTAATTTATTTAAGCCGTTTTTTACATCCGGGCTGCTCATGAAAAGTTCCCATAATAAGCCAGACCTGTAATTTTCAATCATGCAGATAATAGGTCCCTGATCAATTGCCAGGTGCGATTTTGCATACCAGTTATGTTCTTCACTAAATCCATCTACAAATCCATACTCACTCCATATTTTGTCACCTAAATCAAAATAGAAATGCCTCAATGCCTTCATAGAATATTCAGGTGTATAAGGGAAGGCAGACAAAGCGGCGGTCGGAGTAATTACACCTAAATCCTCAGTAGGAGAGTGGGCCGCATATCCCTGCCAGCTATCTCCAGCCGTCAGTCCCCAACTGTTTTCACCATAACCTTTGTAATGTTTTGGATTTTCCACACAATAGGCATGGTTGATCAGCGTATGGCTTTTGTTCTGTTCAAAATAATCCGCATAGCGATCTTTTAATCCTCGCGGATCCAGTCCCAGAAAAGAATAGTGGGTAAAAAATAATGGTCCGCCGAAGTCAAAACCCAATGGCAATGTTATGCCCTGGTATTTTTTTCCGTTATAAAAGGTATTGCTGTTTGCCCAACCATCTTCATAAACTCTTTTATCAATTGCAAATTTGGGTGATGAAGCCGCCATCACATAAGTAATAAAACATTCATTCCATCCTTTGATCTGATGGTTCATGCTCCAGCCGTTATTCGGACTCCAGTGCCAGTACAATGCATTTTGCTGTTGTGTAAACCAATTCCATTCAATGCCTTCCCAGAGCCATAATATTTTATTACGGATATCGTTCTCCACTGCATTATCTGCGGTGTAATACTGACGTGCAGTAAGCAGGCCCTGAAACAGGAATGAGGTTTCCACTATATCAGCGCCGTCGTCTTTAGGACTAAAGCGGATCACCTTACCCGTTTCACCATTTAACCAGTGCGGAAATGCACCATGAAACATATCTGCTTTATATAAAAAATCTACAATTTTTTTCGTCCGTGCTGCGGCTTGTTCGCGCGTAATGAATTTGCGCTCGGAAGCTACAATCATTGCCATTACCCCAAAACCAGTTCCTCCGGTTGTTACCACCTCATCGCCGTAGTCGTATGACCTGTTGCTGCGTTCTCTTGCCATTCCACTCACCGGGTGACCAAAATCCCAGAAATAACGGAAGGTCTGTTTTTGTACAAGGTCAAGTAACTGATCATCTGTCAGGTTTTTCTGTATTTTCATTACAGGCTTTATTCCATCAGTAGCATTAGCTTTTGATTTCTGGCAGGAAGCACTAAACGTATAAAATGATAAAAGGAAGACGAACAGGCAGGCAGAATTAAATCTCATTTGTATCTGTTTAAATTTGTAATGATATTAAAAGAGGCTGCCCGGCAACGCCAGGCAACCTCTACATATGGGTGTTTGATTGTTTCTAGTAACCAGGGTTTTGAGTTAAAAGATTACCACTTCTCTCAATTTCTGCCTCAGGAATAGCCCAAACCTCATTTTTGTTTGCTTTCCAGCCTTTTGGACCAAATACTTCTGCACCGCGACCTTGGCGAATCACGTCAAAATAGCGATCATTCTCCATAGCCAGCTCCACTTGCCTTTCCTTATAGATCGCTGAACGTAATGCTGTTTGATCTATAGTAGTGACATCAGGAAGTACATTTGTTAAACTACCTCTCGCACGTGCTCTTACCTTGTTTAAAGAAATTAAGGCTGCAGTTGGGTTACTTAACTCATTCGCAGCTTCAGCATTCATAAGCAGTACATCAGCGAAACGTAATACTCTGATATTTTGCTGACTGCCTTCGTTGTAACCACTAACAAACATGCTAAACGGAACGTATGATTTTTGATTGTACCTATCGTTAGGAACAGCATTTGTATTTGGAATTAAATCACCCTGAGGAGTGGTTTCACCTTTAAATATAATTGTTGCATTTTTTCGGGGATCCCCTGTTTCAAATGCGTTTTCAAGAACCTGAGAAGGAACGTTGAATCCCCATCCGCCACCTGGAACTCCTGCTACACCCTGTACCTGACTGTATTGGGAGTTTGAGGCATCTTTATTTCCGAGAAGTAATTCTGACTGTATTTCGAAAATAGACTCAACATTGTTTTCATTGTTAGTACGGAATCCTTTTTCAAAATCAGGGAAAAGAGTATATCCTAAACCAATTACCTGATTCGTCAAAGCATACACGTCTGCCCATTTCTTCTGGTATAGAGCTGCTTTTGCATGCATACCTAATGCCGCACCTTTAGTTGCACGTCCAAGATCTGCAGCACCATAAGATTGTGGTAACACTGTTGCTGCTTCAGTTAAGTCAAGTTCTATCTGCGCCCAAACTTCTGGTGCACTCGCACGCGGAATATTATACTCTGTAGCATCTATAGGTACATGCAATCTTAGCGGCACGCCACCATAAGCCCTAACTAACCTAAAATAAGAATATGCACGTACAAATTTGGCTTCCGCCATGTATCTTGCTCTCAAAGCTTCATCCATGGAAACCTTTGAAATATTATCCAATAACTGGTTACATAAATTGATATTTTGATATTGGCCGGTCCAGAAGCTTAAAAAAGTATTCTCAGTAGCTGTTACCGTAAAAGTATCATAGAGATTAAAAAATGTTGCATCTGTCGGCGTACTCCCTTTGTCCGCTTCATCGGAGGGAATACTTTCAATAGCCAGGGCAGGAAAAGCCACATTTTCCCAGGTGCGTAGATTCGCGTAAATACCATTAACAGCTTTTGCAGCATCCTCTGGAGTTTGCCAGAACTGTTGTGCCGGCTGCTGACCTTGAGGATCTACATCAAGGAAACTTTTTTTGCATGAAGATGAAATCAGTACAATAGATAATAAGAATACTGTACTACACCTTTGAATATTAAAATTTTTATAAGTTTTCATTTCCTGTTCAATTAAAACGTTAGATTAACACCTACGTTGTATGTTGCGAATAAAGGGTAAACATTGATGTCAACACCTCTGCTAGTAGGAGTTGCACCAGCTGCTGTATTGTAACCAACTTCTGGGGTAAATCCTTTATAACCAAATAAGTTGACTGCATTTTGGGCGTTAGCGAACACTCTTAATTTTTTGATCTTCCATTTTGAAACGATTTCTTCCGGCAAGGTATAACCCACCTGTATGTTTCTTAATCTAACGTAAGCACCGCTTTCCACCCAATAAGAGTTTGCAAGGTAATTTCTACCGGAACCTAAATTTGCTGATGGGTTGGTATTCGTTGAACCTGGTCCTGTCCAACGGCTATCAAAAAATTCCTTCGTAAAGTTCTCATTACCGAATCTTGCCGACAGATTTCCATTGTAGACATCTACACCTGCTACTCCTTGTACATCGATAGTTAAATCGAAATTCTTGTAAGCAAAGTTGGTATTTAAGCCGTATGAATATTTAGGATTAGGGTTTCCTAAAAAGATTCTGTCTTTACCGTCTATCCTGCCGTCACTATTGTTATCGGCATAAATAAAATCACCTGGCTTCGCGTCTGTTTGTGCAGAAGCAAGAACTTCGGCTGGTGTCTGGAAAATACCGGTTACCTGATATCCATAAAACATTCCGATAGGTTGATCAACAACAGTTCTTGTCGATAATACTCCACTGGTTAATCCTTCTCCTCCCTTGTCAATCGGGTTTGAACCTGAGGATACATTTAATACTTTATTATTATTAATACCAATGTTTCCACTAATACTATAAGTTAAGCCACCGGAGGTTTTATCTGACCAGGTCGCCATTAATTCAAGCCCTCTATTTCTGAAGTCGGCCTGATTACTGATTATTGAGCTGTTAATTGTCCCAATAGAACCTAATACAGGAATGTCAAAAATAGCCTTCTGAGTTGTTTTACTATAATAGTCTGCTTCAACACTCAATTTATTAGAAAAGAAACCCATTTCCAGACCGATATCAGTTCCTACACTTCTTTCCCAAAAAATTGAGGGCGGAACAATTGTTCTGATACCAGCGCCAGTGAAAGGCTGTCCATTGAAGTAAGCAATTAAAGCCGCACTTTGATCTACAGTTTGTGTACTAGGATTAATAGGTACACCTGCATTGCCCACTACACCCCAGCTACCACGAAGTTTTAAATTGCTGAAAACCTTTTGGTCTTTCATGAAATCTTCGTTAGAAATTACCCATCCTGCACCAACTGAAGGAAAATATCCCCAAAGATTATTACCAAAAAATTGTGATGCTCCATCCGCTCTCAATGATGCATTCAATAAGTAACGGTTATCAAAACCATAATTCACACGACTGAAATAGGATGCTACAGTATTTAAGCTTCCTTTATCTGTTATTGATCGTGTCGCCGCTGTTCCAAGGCTTAAGTATAAATCTCCTTCACTTGAGTAAGGTACATCTTGTGCTGTTGCATTGATAGTATAAGATTTAAACCTTTGTGCAGTTTGTCCAGCTAAAACAGTCAGGCTATGAGCACCCCATTTATTATCATAGGTAAGCGTATTTTCAATTATCCAGTTTCTGTTTTCTATTCTGTCTACACCTAATGTACTGTTAGTTGCTAATTGAGAAGTTGTTGCTTTATATACTGGTGTATAAGATCTCACCTCTTCCTGACTAAAGTCGCCACCAGCACTGGTCTTGAAAGTAAAGTGATTTGCAAATTTTAATTCCGCAAATACATTACCTGTTATTTTGTATTGTTTGTTAGTTTGATTATAAAAATCCAGTGTAGCCTGTGGATTAACATTACTTCCATTACCCAATTGATATATTGCAGGATCTCCATAACTTCCATCTGCATTAAATACAGGTACTACCGGAGAAGCTGCATATAATGCTCTAAATATGTTAGAAGGAGCATCACGTGAAACGCTTGATACACCTGTAACATTATAACCAATTTTTAACGATTTGAAAATTTGAAAATCATTTGATAATCTCGCAGTATATCTTTTATAGTTATTGTTTTCTACAATACCATCCTGATTCAAATAGCCAAGCGAGAAGTTGTAACTCGATTTTTCTGAAGCACCATTTACTGAAACCTGGTGGTTAGTAACCATTGCAGATCTTAACACCTGATCGTACCAATCTGTGCCCTTACCTAGATTAGTATTGACAAATAAAGGAGCGAGCCCACTGATATTGTAAAGCTCATTTACGGCAGTAGCATACTCACTTGCATCAGTCATTTTAACTGCATTAGTTATGCGCTGAATACCAACTGATCCATTGTAGTTGACAGTAGGATCTCCCAATTTTCCATGAACAGTCGTCACTAAAACTACCCCATTCGCAGCACGAATACCGTATATTGATTGACTAGATGCATCCTTTAAAATACTGATGTTTGCGATATCCGCAGGATTTAAAAAATTAATGTCATCATACCAAACACCATCTACTACATACAGTAAACTTGTTTTTCCGTAAATAGTACCTGTTCCCCTGATTGTAATTTGAGGTGATTTTCCAGGAGCCCCATTATTGGTGATTGAAACTCCGGCCACTTTACCTTGTAAGGCACTTACAGGATTTTGCGAAGCTTGCTTAGATATATCCTCACCCTTTACAGAAGCTACTGCTCCAGTAACATCAATCTTGCGCTGAGTACCATAACCTACAACTACAACTTGTTCCAACTGTTGGGAAGAAGAAGCCATTACTGCATTTACAGTGGTTTGATTATTCACAGGTACTTCCTGTGTAGTATAACCTATATAGGTAAATACTAATGTTCCGTTTGCCGGTACGCTAATGGTATACTTTCCATTAACATCTGTCTGTGTTGCTTTTGTTGTTCCTTTTACTACCACGCTTACAGCTGGAATGGTGCTCTTATCCGTACCATCTGATACCGTACCCCGAACTGTGATGTCCTGAGCAGATACTGCGTTAATAAATAATAAACAAAGAAAAGTTAGAACAGAAAACTTTGTAAAGATTCGTCTCATACTAATTTATAGTTTTGGTATTAATTGTGGGTTAAAGCTCCGGCAGTTTTTGAGGATAAACAAAGAAATCGCCTCAACATTAATACATCATTGGAGCTTTGTGTATTAAATACAATAAGTTTTTATAAATGTAAAATCGGCCTTGCTGACTAATTAGAGTGATAAAATTAGGGGGCTTAAGGAATTAATATATTTTGGTAATTGTGTGGTGTATTTAGAGGCTTGTGTAGTAATGATGTAGTCCTAAAGCTCCATAAAGAACTCTGCAAGGTTCTTGTCGTGTGGTATGTTCAGCTTTTTACGCAATCTGTAACGCCTGATTTCAACCCCTCTTAAGGAGATATTAAGCAGGGAGGCCATCTCTTTACTGCTCATATTCATATGCAGATAGGCACATAATTTAAGGTCATTTGGAACCAGATCCGGATGGTTTGTCTTTAGTTTTTTGAAGAAACTACCATGCGCTTCGTTGAAACTGGTCTCAAATAAACTCCAGTCGCGCTCATCATTCATCCCTTCGTCAATTACCTTTTGTATTTTCCTGAGCTGAACATCTTCCAGTTTCTTACCGGTGCCATCTTTTAGTTTTGTCATCTCCTCACTTAGTTTCTGCAGCAATTCATTTTTATAAACTAAACTCATTGCCGAACTGGCAAGTTCACGATTTTTGCTTTTCAATTCCGCCTGCAGTTTCTCCGTTTGCAATTTGATGATCTGTTTTTCATTGGCTTCTGCTTCTTTTTTGAGATAGGCCTCCTGCTCAATTTCCAGTTTTGATTTTATCTTTTGCTGGTCTTTCTGCAATTTACGCTCATATATTTTTTTGCCTTGTAGTGCAACATAAACAAACAAGATCAGGTAGATTGCAATAGCCCATTTACTTGCATAGAAGGGAGGAAGAACCGTAAATTCAAATACGGCGGATGGTGTAACTGATTCCTCATCAATTTTAGCCCTGACTAAGAAGCGATAATTTCCGCTGGAAAGGTTGGTGAAGTCTTTTTGCGTTGCAGTGCTCCAGTCAGACCATTGTTTAGAGTATCCTTCCAGGTAATACTGAAATTTAACTTTAGATTGTCTGTAATAGGGAAGGGCAAAAGATATCCTGATATTGTTTCTGCTGAAAGGGATCTCAATTTCAGTATCACTGTTACCGTTTTCTGTAATGATCCGGTAGGTATCTGTCACATCCTCTATCTTGCGGATCAGGACTTGTGGTAATTTTATCTTTTGTTTAATCTCATCAGTATTTGATCCATTGTAGATTACAAATCCGTCATCTACGCTAATGAGGTACATCTGGTCACTGATTTTACTGATATTTTCATAGTACTGTACCATCCGTCCATCTAAAACACTGAAGCGGTTGGAGTCTATGCTGATTTTTCCCGGTTCCAGGAGGCTAACCAATCCCATCTTACCGTGGTTAATAAACCAGTATTTTTTTATTCCTGCATTGATAATTTTATTGGAAGCAGCATAGTATCCAAGACCTTTATTCAGCTCATTATATAAGGTGAAACGATTACTGATCTCATCATAAATCTGAAATCCCGCTTTAGAAGAGAATAACAGCTTATTCTCCAGCATAAAGATATTGATATTGTAATTATCCTTAAGGCCATTCTTGTCGTCAAAATAACTGGTTTTAATTACTTTGGTGAAATCAGCACTTAGTGTAAGTCTGTATAAACCTTTATAGGGGTGACTTACCCAGATATCTCCCTTTGCATCCTGTTCTACATAACGCGCAGGTTGGTTAAAATTAGCTATCTTACTATAATATCTCCAGTATCCAGACTTATCTTTTTTATACAGGACCAGACCATTAT
>Ga0247812_10000478_pt1 | contig 25858 bp, 11 predicted proteins | sample UWRJL149409B1_FD_178011 | JGI IMG/M metagenome (GOLD analysis project Ga0247812, IMG submission 178011) | Plant litter microbial communities from Arlington Agricultural Research Station in Wisconsin, United States - UWRJ-L149-409B-1 | ecosystem: Environmental > Terrestrial > Plant litter >...
GAGGCAGGGGTGGACGCGGCGGTGGGCGGGGTGTCGGCGGCGGGCGGGGCGGTGGTGGCGGCGGCGGGCGAGTCAGCGGTGGTGGGGGCGGGCGGAGTGGCGGCGGCCTTGGGGGCGCCGGGCACGGCGACGGCGGGCCACGACGAGGTGGCCGCGATCGGCTGCGCGGGCGCCGGTTCGACAGGACGGACGTGGTCGGACGCACGCTCGACAGGACGGTTCGCGGGCGGCGAGGAGGCCGCTCCTGCGGACGGGGCGCGTGTCGGCTCGGGGGCACGCGCCGGCTCGGGGGCACGGGTGGGCGCCGGGGCAGACTGCGCGGCCGGGCGCTGCTCGGCTGCGGGCTGCTGGGCTGCGGGCTGCTGGGCCGCGGGCTGCTGGGCACCGGGCTGCTGGTACGCGGTTCGCTGGGCTGCGGGCTGCGGGGCCGCGGGGTGCGGGGCCGCCGCGCCGGTGACGGCGCCGCCCTCGACTCCGACGCGGCGTTCGAGGCGTTCGACGCGCACGAGGGCGCCGCGCTCGGTGTCGTCGCTCGCCGGGACGAGGATGCGCGCGACCATGAGCTCGAGGTGCAGGCGCGGCGAGGTGGCGCCGGTCATCTCGGTGAGGGCCGCGTTGACGATGTCGGCGGTGCGCGAGAGCTCGGCCTGGCCGAAGCTCGCGGCCTGCTGGCTCATGCGGGTGAGTTCGTCGGCGGGGATTCCGCGCAGCACTGCGGCGGCGTGGTCGGCGGTCGCGGCGACGATGATGAGGTCGCGCAGGCGCTCGAGCAGGTCTTCGACGAAACGTCGAGGGTCTTGGCCGGTCTGGATGACGCGGTCGACCGCGCCGAACACGGCCGCGTTGTCGCGCTGGCCGATCGACTCGATGGCTTCGTTGAGCAGCGTGCCCGGCGTGTAGCCGAGCAGCGCGACGGCACGGTCGTACTCGACGACGGTGCCCTCGCTGCCCGCGATCAGCTGGTCGAGCAGCGACAGCGTGTCGCGCACCGACCCGCCGCCCGCGCGCACGACGAGCGACAGAACGCCGGGTTCGACGGTGACCTTCTCGCTGTCGCAGAGCTGCTGCACGTACTCGAGCATCTGGGCGGGCGGCACCAGCCGGAACGGGTAGTGGTGCGTGCGCGACCGGATGGTGCCGATGACCTTCTCGGGCTCGGTGGTGGCGAAGATGAACTTGACGTGCTCCGGCGGCTCTTCGACGATCTTGAGCAGCGCGTTGAATCCGGTGGACGTGACCATGTGGGCCTCGTCGAGGATGAAGATCTTGTAGCGGTCGCGGGCGGGGGCGAAGATGGCGCGTTCGCGCAGGTCGCGGGCGTCGTCGACACCGCCGTGGCTGGCCGCGTCGATCTCGACCACGTCGAGCGATCCGCCGCCGTCGCGCGACAGCTCTACACACGAGGGGCAGACACCGCAGGGCGTGTCGGTGGGGCCCTCGGCGCAGTTCAGGCAGCGGGCCAGGATTCGCGCGGAGGTGGTCTTGCCACAGCCGCGGGGACCGCTGAAGAGGTAGGCGTGGTTGACCCTGTCGGTGCGCAGCGCGGTGCGGAGCGGATCGGTCACCTGCGACTGGCCGATCAGTTCAGCGAAAGTCTCTGGCCGATAACGGCGATACAGGGCGGTAACCACCTGTAAAGAGTAGCCGTCGCCGCCGACAGCCGTCGGCGGCTGGGGATTATCGCCCCGACACGAGTTCGGGCTGCCGCTCGGGGTGGTGCTCGTCGTCCGTGACATCCGCCGGTCCGGGCTGCGCAGCAGCCTTCCCGCGCCCCTCTACCACCCGGCGCGCCCGCGCGAGCACACGCCGCCACGTCGCGTCGCGCACGAAGAGCAGGTCGAGCCCGATCATCGCGAGCGAGAACGGCCAGAGCCCGAGGAACAGGCCGATACCGGCGTGCATGCCCAGCAGGAAGACGAGGGCGACGACGCGTGTCGGCCGCCAGAGCACGAGCACCGGGAACAGCAGCTGCACCCAGATCGACAGCCAGGTCGCCACGAAGACGAACAGAGACACCTGCCAGGCCAGGTCGCTCAACCACGGGAACGGCCGGAACACGTCGAGCACGAGCGAGTAGTAGAAACCCGTTCCGTCGAGCCACTCGGCGCCCTGCAGTTTGAAGATGCCGGAGTTCACGTAGACGAGCATGATCTGGTACCCGCATAGCACGACCGCGACGTTGTGCAGCGCGTTCGTCACCACGACGGGCGGAGTCAGACGCCGCGGCCACTTGGGTTCGACCCCGATGCCGCGCGACTTCAGCCAGGAATCCACCGACCAGTGCCGCGACAGGTTCGCGAAGACGAGGAAGAACAGCGAGATGCGCATGATCGTGTCGCCACCGTTGGTGAGAACCGTGCTGTTGGTGGCGAGGCCCACCCAGAACACGAGCAGGAACGGGGTGACGATGCGCGTCTGCCAACCGACGAGAAAGAGCAGGGCGAGGATGGCGAGAACCGCGTAGGAGGCGTCGAAGGCGAGCGCGTCGTCTTTGGAGAAGATCATTCTGAGCAGGGGGAAATGGCCGGCGCGCTTGGCTTCCGGTTCGACCCAGGCGGATGCCACGCCCCAGAGGTAGTGACGGTCGGCGACGTTGGTGATCAGGAACGCCAGTATCGAGCCGCCGTAGACGATGCGCAGCGCGGAGAGACTGTAGGTGGCGTGCTGCGCGGCTGTGAGCCACGAGCTCAGGCGGGAGAACAGGGCGGCAGGGTTCACTTCGAGTACCTCGCGATCACGTCTCGGTAGACCGCGACGGTCTCGGGGTCGACGACGTCGTCGGCCTGCCGCCAGCCGAAGGTGACGTCGGTGTCGTCGAACTGTTGAGCGGCGTCGAACCTGTGGTCGAAGTCATTGGGACGGCTGCGGTGGATCTGCCAGCGCACCCGCTCGATCTCGCGACCGAAGTAGGCGGTGGCGAAGGTGGTCGTGTACTCCTTCAGCATGTAGTCGTAGCGCAGGAAGCGCACGATGTCGGAGGTGCTCGGGCCCTGCGCCGAGAGCTCGTCGATGAGCGGCTCGACCTGCTTCGCCCGGAAGCCGTCGTCGGTGCGTTCGATGAACGTGTCGCGCACGATCTCGCGCTGCCCGCTCGTGAGAGCGGCGTACCTCTTGTTGTAGGCGAGCGTGGCGTTCCACGACGACTTCTGGATGCGCGCGGGGATCGCGTGCCCCTCTACCGAGTTCTGTTCGATGGCGGTGAGGTCGACCCAGTCGCTCTTCACCAGCTCGCCCGACTCGTCACGCCACTGCGCCTGCAGCTGCAGCTCGGTGTTGACCTTCATGATGTTCGGTGCGAACACGTTCCACTTCTGCGCGAAGTACGGGCTCGCGGCGCCGATCACCGGCGCCATCGCCGAGCGGAATGCCCCGGCCGGTGCGACGATCGCGAGGCTGACGACGATGTACATGGCGACGAGACCGAGGGCCACGCCCGAGACGATCTTCGTGGTGCGTGTGACCGGGACTGCGGTTTTCTCCACTTGCTCTTCCCCTCCCCAGGGATTGTGCGTTCGTGGTGGTGAATGGGGCGGTGGGCGCCTTCCTAGTGGCGCCCACCGCCGTCGGTGGTGAGTGGCCCCCGTCGACGCGGGCGGGGGAGGGCCCGATATCCGTCGAGCGAACCACTCATCCCCCTAGTTCACGCGTGACCTCGGTCTGCGCGCGAACCCTAGGCCGCCAGCACCCGCGAGCAGCAGGAGGGCCGCAAGGCCGGCCAACCACACTCCCGTGAATCCGGTACTGGCGAGGACTGCCGGGTTTCCGACGACCACGAAGTCGGTGGTCTCCCGATCGGTGGGCAGGGCGCCGGCGATACTGCCGACGACCTCGACCCGGTGCGCACCGAGCTCGAAGGCCGAGCCGATCGCCACCGAGAACACGACGTTGCCCGAGGCGTTCGCGGTCTGCGGGGTGAGCACGATCGGGGTCGAGAAGACCGTCGCGGAGACCGTCTCCCCCGGCTGGAAGCCGGAGCCGTAGAACCGCTGGGTGACCCCGGTGCCCCGCACGACCGTGCGGAACTCGGCGTTCGCCTGGGGCAGCGCGGCCGGGGTCGGCGTGCCTCCGGCGTCGGCGTCGGTCGCGTCGGCGTCGGTCGCTGCGTCGGTGTCGGTCGCGGCATCGGTGTCGGTCGCGGCATCGGTGTCGGTCGCGGCATCCGTGTCGGTGGCAGCGTCCGTGTCCACCGCGTCGGCGGCGGCGTCCACATCCGTGTCGACCGCGTCGGCGGCGGCGTCCACGTCGGCGGCGGCATCCGCGTCCGCATCCGTGTCGACAGCGTCGGCTGCGGCGTCCACGTCGGCGTCGGCATCCGCGTCGACCGCGTCGGCTGCGGCATCCACGTCAGCCGCGGCATCCGCGTCTGCGTCAGCGTCCACAGCATCCGCGGCAGCATCGACGTCGGCCGCGGCATCCACATCGGCATCCGCGTCGACCGCGTCGGCCGCGGCGTCTACATCAGCCGCGGCATCCGTGTCAGCGTCCACAGCGTCGGCCGCGGCGTCTACATCAGCCGCGGCATCCGCGTCTGCGTCCACAGCGTCGGCCGCGGCATCCGCGTCGGCATCGATGACGTCTGCATCCACAGCGTCAGCATCCACAGCGTCTGCATCCACAGCGTCAGCGTCTACAGCGTCGGCATCCACAGCGTCGGCGTCGATGGCGTCGGCCGCGGCGTCGGCGTCGGCGTCGATCGCGTCGGAGGCCGCGTCGGCGTCTTCGGTGATCTCGACCTCGTCGGTGGCAGGTGTTCCGCCGCCCTGGCTGACCGTGACGGTCACCGGACCGGTGGTACCGATCGGCACCTCCCACGGGTACTCGAAGCCGCCGTCTTCGTCGGTCGCGACGGTGACGATCGTCTCGATGATCTCGCCGTCACCGTCGGTGACCACGATGGTCACCGGCGTCTCGGGCTCCCAGTTGTCACCGATGATGGTGATGTCGTCGCCGGGCAGCACCTCCTCTTCGACGATGTCGACCGAGGGCAGCAGCTCCACCTGGTCGGTGTCGCTCTCGCCGCCCTGGCTGACCGTGACGGTCACCGGGCCGACGGCGCCGACCGGCACCTCCCAGGTGTAGGTGAACGAACCGTCGACGTCGGTCTCGACCTCGGGGTCGACCTCTTCGATCAGGTCGCCGTTGCCGTCGGTGAACACGATCGTCACCGGCGTCTCGGGCGCCCAGTTGTGGCCCTCGATGGTGATCTCGTCACCGGTGGAGACCTCGGTCTCGACGATGTCGACGAGCGGAGCGATCGCGACCTCGTCGGTCGCGGTGATGCCGCCCTGGGTGACCGTGACGGTCACCGGGCCGACGGTGCCGACCGGCACCTCCCAGGTGTAGGTGAACGAACCGTCGTCGTCGGTCACCACGACGGGGTCGATCTCTTCGATCACGTCGCCGTTGCCGTCGGTGAAGACGATGGTCACCGGTGCCGTGGGCAGCCAGTTGTCGCCGTCGACGGTGATGTCGTCGCCCGCTTCGACCTCGGTCTCGGCGATGTCGACGGTCGGCGTGAGCGCGACCTCGTCGGAGGCGGTGTCGGTGCCCTGCGTGACCTCGACGGTCACCGGGCCGACCGTGCCGAGCGGAACCTCGAACCGGTACTCGAAGGCGCCGTCTTCATCGGTCCCGACGACCGCGACCGTGCCGATCGGGTCGCCGTTGCCGTCGGTGAAGACGAGTTCGACGTCGCTCTCCGGCGTCCAGTTGTCGCCGACGATGGTGATCTCCTCGCCGGGCAGCACCTCGGTCTCGACGATGTCGACACTCGGCGAGAGCAGCACGTCGTCGGTGTCGCTCTCGACGCCCTGTGTCACCGTGACGGTGACCGGGCCGACCGTGCCGGCCGGGACCGTCCAGGTGTAGTCGAACGAGCCGTCTGCGTCGGTCTCGACCTCGGGGTCGATCTCTTCGATCTCGACGCCGTTGCCGTCGGTGAAGACGATCGTCACAGGGGCGTTCGGCAGCCAGTTGTCGCCGTCGACGGTGATGTCGTCGCCGACCGCGACCTCGGTCTCGAGGATGTCTGCCGACGGGGTGATCACGACGGAGTCGGTCTCCGGCGCGCCGCCCTGGGTCACGGTGACCGTGACCGGGCCGACCGTGCCGGCCGGAACCACCCACGGGTAGACGAACGAGCCGTCTGCGTCGGTCTCGACCTCGGGGTCGACCTCTTCGATCTCGACGCCGTTGCCGTCGGTGAAGACGATCGTCACCGGCGCGAGCGGCAGCCAGTTGTCGCCGTTCACGGTGATCGTGTCACCGGGGCCGGCCTCGGTCTCGGCGATGTCGACGCTCGGCGTGACGACCACGGAGTCGGAATCGTCGACCACGCCCTGCGACACGGTGGCCGTGACGGGCCCGACGGTGCCGAGCGGCACCTCCCAGACGTACTGGAACGATCCGTCGCCCTCGGTCGCGACCGTGACGGGCGCGCCGACGGCGATGCCGTTGCCGTCGGTGAAGACGATCTCGAGGTCGGTCGTGGGCACCCAGTTGTCGCCGTTCACGGTGACGTCGTCGCCGGGGCCGACCTCGGTCTCGACGATGTCGACGTTGGGCAGCAGCACCACGGAGTCGTCGTCGTTGTCGCCGCCCTGGGCCGCGAGCACGGTCACCGGCCCGACGGTGCCGAACGGCACCGTCCAGGTGTAGGTGAACGAACCGTCTGCCTCGGTGATCACCTGCGGGGTGACCTCGAAGACCTCGTCGCCGTTGCCGTCGTTGAAGACCAGGATGATCGGCGCTTCCGGCAACCAGTTGTCGCCGTTGACCGTGATGGTCTCCCCGGTCGAGACGGAGGTCTCGACGATGTCGACGTTGGAGTCGAGAACGACGAGGTCGGAGTCGGTGACACCACCCTGCGTGACCGTCGCGGTGACGGGGCCGACGACTCCGGTGGGCACGACCCACGGGAACGCGAACGCGCCGTCGGCGTCGGTCGGAACCGTCGGGAACGTCGCGACCACGCCGCCGTTGCCGTCCGTGAATTCGATGGCCACGGGGGCCAGCGGAACCCAGTTGTCGCCGTTCACGGTGATCGTGTCGCCCGGCGAGGCCTGGGCCTCGACGATGTCGACGTTCGGGGCGAGGGCGACGAAGTCGCCGTCGGTCACCGCACCCTGGCTGACGGTGGCGGTCACCGGGCCGACGGTGCCGAGCGGCACCGGCCAGGTGTAGCCGAAGGCGCCGTCTGCGTCGGTCTCGACCGTGACCGGTCCGCCGACGGGTGCGCCGTTGCCGTCGCTGAACTGGATCTCCACCTCGTCGTCGGCCACCCAGTTGTCGCCGTCGACGGTCAGCGGTTCACCGGTCGAGACGAGGGTCTGCGGGATGTCGACGTTCGGCAGGAGCGCGACGGTGTCGGCGTCGGTGTCGGCGCCCTGCGAGACGGTGGCCGTCACCGGTCCGACCGTGCCGAGCGGCACCGGCCAGAGGTAGCCGAACGAGCCGTCTTCGTCGGTCGGCACCGGCACGGCGGCCAGTTCGACGTCGTTGCCGTCGGTGAAGACGATCGTCACCGCGGCGTCGGGCACCCAGTTGGTGCCGTTGACCGTGATGTTCTCCCCGGTCGAGACCTGCGTCTCGACGATGTCCGCGGCGGGCGACAGGGTCACGGAGTCGGCGGCCGACACACCGTTCTGGCTCACGGTCGCGGTGACCGGGCCGATCGCGGCGGGCGGAACCGGCCACACGTAGCCGAACGATCCCTCCGCGTCGGTGGTGTCGGCGACGGTCGCGAGCTCGAGGCCGTTGCCGTCGGTGAAGACGATGGTCACCTGGTCGTTCGCGATCCAGCTGTCGCCGACGAGCGTGATGTCGTCGCCGGGTGCGACCTCGGCCTCGACGATGTCGACGATGGACACGAGGTTGACGATCACCGAGTCGCTGTCTGTGGTGGTCGGGTCCGACGCGGTGGGCTGGTCGGCCACGACCGTGACCGGTCCGACCGTGCCGCCGGGGATGCGGAATCCGGAGAGGAAGCCACCGCTGCTGAAGGGGGTAGCGACGAGCGGCGTGCCGGCGAGGGGAAGACCGTCGCCGTCGAGGAGCTGGAGGCGCACGGGGAATCCGGGCTCCCAGCCGAGGCCGGTGATGGTGATGTTCTGTCCGGCCGTCACCTCGTCTTGCACGATGTTCACCGAGGCCGGCAGGCCGATGACGACGGAGTCGGAGTCGGTGGCCGCGCCCTGGGTGACCGTGACGGTGACCGGTCCGCCGGTGCCGGGCGGCACGGTGTACGGGATCAGGAACGAGCCGGCGCCGTCGGTGGTGACGGTGGTGATGCGGTCGATCTCGGTGCCGGCCCCGTCGGTGACGACGATCGTCACCGCGGTGTCCGGCAGCCAGTTGTCGCCGTCGACCGTGATCTGGTCGCCCGCGAAGACGCGGTCTTCCACGATGTCGACCTGCGGTCCGGGGGTGACGTCGACCTGGTCGGTGGCCGGCGTGCCGCCGTTCTGCGTCGCGGACGCGACGACCGGGCCGACGGATCCCGCCGGCACCGTGAACTGCGTGCTGAACGTGCCGCCGGCGAGCGGGAAGACCTGCACCGAACCGGGCAGCGGACCGTTCGCGTCGGAGAACGCGATCGTCACGAGCGAGCCGGCGCTCCAGCCGGTGCCGTCGATGGTGATCGGCTGGCCGGCCACGACGGTGTCTTCGCGGATGTCGATTGCGGGAACGGGCACCTCGGTGATCGCGACGCTGTCGGTGGCCGTGTTGGTGCCGAGCTGCGCCGTGACCTGGCTCGCCGTGACCGTGACCGGTCCGACGGCGTTCGACGGGATCTGGAACGTGTCGGCGATCACGCCGGCCGCGTCGGGGTCGGTGGTGACGCTTCCGAGTCCGACGTTGTCCGAGCCGGTGAACACGAGGCTGACCGGTGTGCCGAACGCCCAGTTCGCGCCGTCGATCGTGATCGTGTCGAGCAGGTCGACCTCGGTCTCGGCGATCGCCACCGTGGGGATCGCGAGCACCTCGACGGTGTCGGAGAGGTCGGATGACCCGTCGTCGGCGGTGACCAGGAGGTCGCCGAGCGCGGTGTCGGCCGGCACCGTGAAGGTGACGGTGAATCCGCCGGTGGCGTCCACGCCGGTGAAGACCGGGGCGATGGCCGGGGCGCCGGCCGGGGCGAACGAGAAGCCGACGACGAGCGAGGGGTTCCAGCCGGTTCCGACGAGGGTGATCGCCTTGCCGGCGACGACGGCCTCTTCGGTGATGTCGAAGGTCGGATCGACGATCGGCAGGGTCGCCTCGACGGTGTCGCTGGCGGCGTTCGTGCCGGCCTGCGTCACCGTGGCGGTGATGGTGCCGGCGGGGGTGCCGGTGACGACCGGGTACTGGAAGGTGAACTCACCAGCCCCGTCGACCGGCGCTGTCGCGTCGTCGAGCGGCTCGCCGTCGACCGAGAAGGCGATGTCGACGGTACCGGGGAGCCAGTTCGCTCCCTCGAGGTTGACGGGGTTTCCGACGACCACCGTGGTCTCGAGTATGTCGACGGTCGACAGCGGTGCCGGCGTGACGATCACCGTGTCGTTCGCGGTGTTGCCGCCGACCTCGGTGCCGGTCGCCTGCACCGAACCGACGGCGCTGCGCGGCACCGTGAAGGTGACGCCGGCGGGAAACTCGCCGGTCGCGGTGGTGGTGACGACGAGCGGGGTGCCGCCGAGGGTGACGCCGTCGGCGTCGACGAAGACGATCGAGACGTCGGTCGACGGAGTCCAGGAACCGCCGGTGAGGGTGATGGGCTGGCCGGCCACGATCGTGGGCTCGACGATGTTGAGGGATGCCACGGTAGCGGAGACCACCTCGAACTCGTCGTCCAGCACATCGCTGCCCTGGGTCGCGGTCGCCGCGATCGTGCCGGTGACCGCCGGCACGGTGAAGGGCACGCTGAACGTGCCGTCGGGTGCCGGAGTCGGGTTGAGCGTGCCGACGCTGCCGCCGCCGTTCTCGAACTCGATGACCACCGGTGCGGCGGGATCCCAGTTGCTGCCGGTGACGGTGACGTCGCTTCCCGCGACCGCAGAGGTCTCGAGGATGTTGAACACCGGGAGGCCGAGAATGGCGACCGTGTCTCTCGGCGCGTTCGCGCCGGTGAATGCGCCCTGGCTCGCGATCGCGGTGACCGGTCCGGGAGTGCCCGTCGGGATCAGTTGGCTGACGGCGAACGCACCGCCCGCGGGGGTGACCACGTCGGGGGTGCCGACCGGGTCTCCGTCGGCATCCGTGTACGAGATCGTCACGGGTGCGGCGGGATCCCAGCCGGCTCCGGTGACGTCGATCGTGCTTCCCTCGCGCACGGCGGTCTGGGTGATGTCGACCGTCGGCGCGGCGACGGCGAACACGGTCGACGAGGCGAGCGACACCTTGGCGGCGCTGGTTCCCGGCAGGTTCGGCAGCAGCGTGAGCGACAGTGCGCGAACGGTCTCCGAGCCTGGCCCGAAATCGCCCTGGGCTGGTCGTTCGTTGACGACGACGGTCGCCACGTTTCCGACGACGTTGGTGAGCACGGGGTTGAGCGCGCCGATCACCGGGTTGACGACGCCGTTCAGCGTGTTGGTGATGGTCGTGCTGGTCGAGCCGAGGATGCCCGCGATGGCCGGGTTGAGCGCCTGCAGCAGCGGCGGGAGCGCCGTGTTGGTGACGAACCCGAGGATGGTGCCGACGAGTGTGTTCAGGTTGCCGACGCAGACCCCGAGCACGGTTCCGCCGAGGCAGAGCGGCACTCCGGGCAGGAGAGCGATCTGGCTGGTGTCGATGACGGCGTTGCCCGCGGCGATCTGGGCGAGCGATCCGCTGATCGTGATCGGCGCGTCGACGAGCTGCAGCGAGTCGCCCAGCAGACTGGCCCCGACCCGCAGGCTCACGGTGACGGTGGAGCCGCTGACGGCGGTGTTCAACCCGGCAGTGAGCGGCGCGAGGATCTTGCCGAGCGCGTTGGTGACGCCGCTGGTGATCGCGGTCAGGGTCGGCCCGGTGAGCACCGAGGTGTTCGCCGGCAGGTTGTTGAGCCCGCTCCCGCCCGGGTTGACGATCTTCGCGAGGTCGACCGTGATGGTTCCCGTCGTGAGGTTCACCGTGACGGTGCCTCCGTCGCTGACCAGGATCGCGTTGCTGCCGAGCACCTGGTCGACGACGACACCGAGGTCGGCGATGTTGACGGCGATCGTGGGGTCGCCCAGCGACACCCGCGCGAGCCCGAGCACGTTGATGTCGGAGATGGAGGCGGCGGTCGTGGTGAGCACGCCGCCGGTTCCGACGAGCGCGTTGAGGTTGGTCGTGAGCCCCGTTCCGACGGTGACGCCGGCGGCACGGAGGTCGGTGGTCAGGCGGCCGACGAGCGCGCTGTGCAGGTTCGCCTTCAGATCGGCGACCCGGTACTCGGCCACGGGCGTTCCGCCGGCGGTGGTCGAGATGCGCGACGCGGTGGCGCCGACCTGCAGGCCGAGGGTGTCGACGATGTCGGTCGTCGCGCCGGACACACCGAGTTGGGCGAGCAGCGAGGTGAGGTTGACCGTCGCGTTGCCGCCGGTGCCGGGAGCCGCGTTGTTCGCGATCGCGATGGCCCCCTCGTTGGTGATGAGGCCTGAGGCGGCGACGGAACCGGACGGGGTCGATGCCGCGTAGTTCTGCACCGCGCCGAGCGAGCCGAGGTCGAGCAGACCGGGGGTCGGCGGCCCGGGTGTGATGAGCGGCACGGTCACCCCCGGTGTGGCCGAGACCTGCAGGTCGAGCCCGAGCGCCTGCAGCGCGGTCACGTTGAGCGGGTTCGTCGTCGTGGTCGGGGTGGTCGGGCTGCCCGACTCCGCCGTGCCGACGGTCGCGAGCGACCCCTGCAGCAGGCTCGCGTTCAAGAACTGCGCCAGCGCACGCGAGTTGTCGCCTGGTGCCGCGTTGGCGGGCACCGAGACGCCGAGGAAGGTCAGCGCTCCGACCGTGACGAAGGCGACTGCCCCCAAGAATGTGCGGCGTCGCCGCGGTGATGTGCTCATCGAATGCCCCCAGGTCTTGCCCACCGCTCGATCCGATGCGTTACGGGTTCGGATGTCGCGGGAAACCCTCTTCAACGTTGAGTGGTTCCGGAGTTGACGCTAAATCGGCGCAGAAGGCCAGACAATGCGCGCCATTACCCGATTACTACCCGGGTAGTCGGGCGCCACTACGCGGATGAGACCGCGGATCCCGACGCGCCCGGAGGTCGAAATCGGGTAAACGCTAGCGATCCGCGCGTAAAGGGCGCATGATCAATGCGGGGAGGAAATTGTGAAAGCTGTTCAGTATCGAAGGTTCCGCGACGAGGTCGTCGCACATTTCGAGGCCATGGGCTCGGCCCGGCGAGCCGAAATCGAACGCGTCGAGAGCGCACTACGCAATGGCACCAGTGTAATCCTCGCCGGACACGCGGGAATCGGTAAGAGCTACGTAGCGGCAGACGTCGTCGCCCGGGTAGAACCGAGCACGCGCGGGGGTGACAGTGCTCCGGTCATCCGCTGCACGCTGTCCCGCGATATCGAGCGTCTGCGCGACCTGGCGTCGTCGAATACCGAGCTGGCGGGCATCCTGACCGTCGAAGACGCCCACCTGCTGGCGGTCGACGACCTGCGGTCGCTCGCCGACCTCGTCGCGAACTCGCGTCGACCGGTGTTGGTGACGATCGACGTGCGCGAGGTCGACATGACCTCGCCCGCCGACCTCGACCGGTCGCGGCTCATCACGTCACTGTGGTCGAGTATGGGGCTCGACCGGGTCGACCTGACGGGTATCGGTTTCAACGAGGCCGCCTCGATGATCGACGCCGCGAGCGACGGGGCCGGCGTCGACGCCGTCACCCGGGCCCGCATCGTGCACGGCGCGGCCGGAAATCCGCAGCTGGTCACCGAGCTCACCCGCGAGGCGCTGCAGACCCGGAGCGGCTACAGCGTCGACACGGCGTCGCTCATCATCGGGCCGATCGCGCTCTCGCCGCGCATTCTCGATCTCACCCGCGACCGCATCGCCGGGCTCAGCGAGGTCGACGAGTACGCGCTCGTCACGTTGGCGAAGGTCGGCTCCGTTCCGTACGTGCGCGCCACCCGGTTGGTCGGACAGGCGCCGCTGCGATCGTTGTTGCGCCGCGGCCTCGTGAACCATCTGGCCGGTTCATCCGAATACGTCTCTGCCAACCTGCTCTACGCGAACGCCGCCCAGGCGGGCCGCGACGAGGAGAACCCGCTCGAGGCCGAGCACACCGTCGAGAAGATCCTGCTCGCCGAGTTGCGCGCCGGCGAACGGCTGAGTTCGAACGAGTGCACGATCGTCGCGACCTACTGGTTGAACAACCCGCTCGCGAACTCGCTCACCAACCCGCTCGCCGACATGCCGGCCGAGACGGCCGCGGCCGTGTTCGCACGCGCGGCCTGCCGGGCCGACATGTGGGGCCTGCCCGCCTCGGCCGAGGCGTTCGCGCGTCGTTCGCTCACGCTGTGGCCGACGGTCGCGGCGACCGAACAGCTCTCCCGAGCCCTCGCCGGGCAGGGAATGCACACCGCCGCGATCGAACTGCTCGAACGCGAGCGGCTCGAGCACACCGACCGACACGCCGACACCGAGTACGTGGCCTGGTGGTTCATGCTGCTCGCCGCGCACGCGCACGATCCCGAGCGCATGGCCGTGCTGCACGACCGCGCGAAATCGTGGGGAACGGTCGACGACATCGTCGCGCAACACGACGCGCTCGTCGCGATGCGCGACCGTCTCCTCGAGACGGAGTACGCCGACGGGCACGAACAGCTCGCGGCCTTCGCCGCGGACACCTCGAACATCCGGGGCACCCGGTTGCGGGCCCTCGTCGAGGTCATCCCCGCCTACTCGTTCCTCGGCATGCCCGACGAGCTCGATGCGGCATTCCTCGCCGGTCGCGACCTCATCGGCGAACTCGCCATGGTCAACCAGTCGACGGTCACCGCCGACTCCCGCGTGGCCGCGGCCATGTTCCTCGCCGAGGCCGGCCTGGCCAAGGCGATTCTCGGCCAGGACCGCGCCGGCATCGCACGCGACCTCGACGGCTATGCGCTGCGCTCGGTGCTCGGCGGCAACGAGTTCGACCTCGCGCTCGTCAACCTCGTCTCCGGCGCCCTCTCGATGGCCTCGGGACGCAACGCGCGTGCCGAGTCGGAGCTCGCGCGCGCCGAGGCCGGCATCAGCAAGAAGGTCGAGCCGAGCGCATCGATCCCGATCCGCCTGCTGCGAGGCAACACGCTCGCGGTGCTCGGCCGCACCGAGGAGGCGCGGGCGCTCTACGCGAGCCTCGACGACGACCAGGTCATGCACGACCCGTGGACCGATTTCTACAAGGAATGCCTGGAGATCGTGCTCGGGGTCGACCTGGCCGATCCGAAGCGCAGCCGTGACGCCTTCCTGCGGCTCGCCCGCTTCAAGGACGGCCGCAGCCGCGAGGTCACTATGATGGCCCTCTACGGCGCCTACGCGTCGGGCGAAGACCCGGCCGGGCTGCTCGCGATCATGGAAGACATCGCCCCGCCCGGACGATCGACGATCGGCGACATCGTCGAAGAACTGTTGCGCGCGCTGGTGGCGGGCGACGGGCACCGGCTCGACGCCGTCGGCGAGCGGTTCGCCGCGATCGGGCTCAGCGAACAGTCGGGCGGCGCGTTCCACGCGGCGGCAGCGGCCCACCTCGCGGCGGGACGTAGCAGCGACGCGGCGGCGAGCTTCGCACGGCGCGACGCGCAGATGCCGCCGCGGGCCGCAGAACCCGTGCTGGCTCCGACGGTGTCGACCGAGAACATCGCGCGGCTCACCCGCCGCGAGCTCGAGATCGCCCAACTGGCCGGGCTCGGCCTGAGCAACTCGGAGATCGCGACCCGGCTGTTCCTCAGCGTGCGCACCGTCGAATCGCACGTCTTGCAAGCGCGTGTGAAGCTCGGCGCGAGCCGTCGCAGCGAACTCGGCCTCTACCTGGCCGAGTTCGACCGCAAGGTGTCGTAGCCCCGCCCGCTGTTCAGAAGTCGGTGTGCCCGAGCTCGGGCGCACCGACGAACCGGGCGACAGGCTCGGCGATCGCGAGCGTCTCGAACACGACGATCTCGTTGCGCCCCCGGCGCAGCAGGGGCCCGGGCACGTAGAGGGTCTCCCCAGGGCCGGCGCTCCAGTAGCGGCCGAGGTTGAAGCCGTTAACGAAGGCGTTGCCCTTGCCCCAGCCCTCGGTGGAGAGGAAGAGGTCGGCCGGTTCGTCGATCTCGAACGATCCGCCGGCGAAGGCGGGGCCCGCGACCGAGGGGGCGGATGCGCCGCCGGCCGCACCGGCCTCCGTCACACGCGCGGGCAGTTCGGCGAACGACAGGGGCAGCACCTCCCACCGGGTGAGCGGTGTGCCGTCGAGCGTCGCCGGGCCGATGAGGCCCTTGTCCTCGCCGATGCGCGGGCCGTAGTTCACGCGACCCTGGTCTTCGACGAGGATCTCGACCACGCCGCCGCCGGGCAGCACGAGCGCCGAGTCGTGCCGGTCGCGGCTGAGCACTCCGACCGGCGCCCCGTCGACGAACACCTGCGCGCGGTCGCGTACCTCGCCGAACGACAGCACTCCCCCGGCCTCGACCGTGGTGCGGTAGAGCGCGAAGCCGCGGAAGTGGCCGAGCTCGTCGAGCGTCGGCAGGTGGTCGTACCCTGCCCACGACCCCAGCGACGAGGAGGGAGGGAGCAGTGCGTCGGAGAGCGGGATCGAACGGTCGAGCGCCACCTCGAAGACTTGCGCGGGCGCCGATGCCGTCGGCACCTCGTCGGTCACGGGCGCGTACTTCGCGATGACGTCGCGGAACGCCCAGAACTTCGGGCCGGGCTCGCCCGACTCGGTGAGCGGGGCGTCGTAGTCGTACGACGTGACGGTCGGCTGGTAGACGCCCTTGTCGTTCGCGCCGTTCGTGAACCCGAAATTCGTGCCGCCGTGGAACATATAGAGGCTGACGGATGCACCGGTGGCGAGCAGCTCGTCGAGCTCGGCCGCGGCCTCCGCTGCGCCCGTCGTGTGGTGGTGGGCGCCCCAGAAGTCGAACCAGCCGTTCCAGAACTCGGCGCACATGAGCGGGCCGGTCGGCTGGTGTCTGCGCAGGGTGGCGAGGCGCTCGGTGGCGCGCGAGCCGAACGAGCCGGTCTTGTGCAGCTCGGGCAGGCCGCCGTCGGCGAGCATCTGGTCGGTGGGCTGGTCGATCGTGGTGAACGGCACGGTGATGCCGCCCGCCCGGTTGAGGTCGACGAGCGCGCGCAGGTAGTCCTTGTCGTCGCCGTAGGCGCCGTACTCGTTCTCGATCTGCACGAGGATCACGGGGCCGCCGCGGTCGATCTGACGGTCGGCGACGATCGGGAGCAGCGCGTCGAAGTACTCGGCGATCGCGGACATGTAGCGCGGTTCGTTGCGGCGGATTCCGACCTCGGGGTCGGTGAAGAGCCAGCCGGGCAGACCGCCGTTGTCCCACTCGGCGCAGATGTACGGGCCGGGGCGCACGATGGCGAACATACCCTCGGCGGCGACGAGGTCGAGGAACCGCGCGAGGTCGAGACCGGCGGTGGTGTCGAAGACGCCGCGCTGCGGCGAGTGCTCGTTCCACGGCACGTAGGTCTCGATGGTGTTCAAGCCCATCAGCCGCGCCTTGTGGATGCGGTCGGCCCAGAGGTCGGGGTGCACGCGGAAGTAGTGCAGCGCGCCCGCAAGGATGCGGAACGGTTCGCCGTCGAGCATGAAGTGCTCGTCGCCGATGCTGAACGTGCGGGCTTGGCCTGCCGCGTGGGTCACGGTAACTCCTTGGGATCTCGAGCGTGAAAACGAGGTGGGCGCCCTCCCTCGCGAGGGAAGGCGCCCACGGGTCGTGCTATTTTGCGGTGACCGTGAAGCCCTGGTCGTTGCCGTAGTCGGCCGAAGCCTTCTCCCACGACTCGAGTCCGGAGTTCAGGTTGGTCTTCGTCGAGTACGACTGTCCGACGGTGTCGCCGAAGATGCTGTTCGCGTACACCTGGTACGGCAGGTAGCTCCAGCCCTCCACGTTGTCGTCGATCGACTGGGCGAAGACCTCGTTGATCTTCTGTCCGCCGAAGTACTCGCTCTCGTAGTTCAAGAACTCGTCCGACTCGAGGTCGGCCGTGGTCGACGGGAATCCGCCGCCGTCGATCGAGATCTGGGCGCCGGCGCCCTGGTTCATCCACTGCACGAAGCCCGCCGCGACGAGCTTGTTGTCGCTGCCCTCGAGAACGGCGTCGGCGCTTCCGCCGTTTTCGCTGCTCGCGGGGGTGCCGTCGTAGGTGGGCAGCGTCGCGACGCGCCAGTTGCCGGAGGCCGACGGAACGCCGGACTCCAGGTTTCCGGGCATCCAGGCGCCGATGTTCAGCGTGGCGATGGTGCCGTCGGCGAGTCCCTTGTACCACTCGTCGCTCCACGAGGAGATGGGGGCGACGAGGTCGTTCTCGGTGAGCTGGCTCCACATGTCGGCGAACTTCTTCGAGCCCTCGTCCTGCAGGTCGATCGTCACGTCGGTGCCGTCGGTCGCGTAGGGCTGGCCGCCCGCCTGCCAGATCATGCTGGTGGTGAAGCCGGCGTCACCGGTGTCGTTGGTGATGTACGCGTCGGGGTTTGCGGCGTGGATCGTGTTCGCGGCGGCGATGTACTCGTCCCACGTGGTCGGCACGGCGAGGCCGAGCGAGTCGAACACCGTCTTGTTGTAGAACATGGCCATGGGGCCCGAGTCCTGCGGAAGCGCGTAGATGCCGCCGTCGAGGCTGACCGAGTTCCAGGTGCTCGCGGTGAAGTCGTCTTCGAAGTCGGCGAAGCCGAAGTCGGTGAGGTCGACGAGCGCGTCGGCGAGGCCGAACTGGGGCATGGCGTAGTACTCGATCTGAGCCACATCCGGCCCACCGGAGCCTGCCTTGATCGCGTTCTGCAACTTGATGTACTGGTCGTTGCCGGTTCCGGCGTTGACGACCTCGACGGTCACGTTCGGGTATTCCTTCTCGAACCCGGCCGCGAGGTCGTCGAGCTGCGGCGCCCAGCCCCAGACGGTGATGGTGCTTTTCTCCTGCAGTGCCGCTTCGATGTCGTCTGCGGTTCCGGAGCTGGCGCCGCCGCCGGCCGAGGGGGCGCAGGCCGCGAGCGCGAGGGTCATCGCGAGACCGGTGGCCGCGACGGTCGCCGTGCGGCGGACCTTGCTGTGGTGCGACTTCATTGTTCTGCCTTTCACTTCTTTGTAAACGGTGGGCAGGGAATCTGCCCGTGGGTTGTGGGTATTCAGGCCTTGACGCTGCCGGCCGCGAGGCCGGACTGCCAGAAACGCTGGAGGAACAGGAACGCGACGATGATCGGGATGATCGTGAGCAGCGAGCCGGTGATGACCAGGTTGTAGATGGGGTCGCCGCCCGCCGTCGACGCCTGGGCGTTCCACTGGTTGAGCCCCACGGTGAGCGGGTACCAGGTCGGTTCGCTCAGCATGATGAGCGGCAGGAAGTAGTTGTTCCAGGTCGCGACGACGGTGAAGAGCAGCACGGTCACGAGACCGGGGGCCAGCAGGCGCAGCGAGATCGTGAAGAAGGTGCGGAACTCGCCTGCGCCGTCCATACGCGCCGCCTCGAGCACCTCGGTCGGCACGGCGTCGAGCGCGTAGGTCCAGATCAGGTAGAGGCCGAACGGGCTGATCAGCGACGGGAGGATGATCGCCCACGGGGTGTTGGTGAGACCCATCTGGCTGAACATGAGGAAGGTCGGCACCGCGAGCGCGGTTCCGGGGATGGCTACCGCGCCGATGACGACGGCGAAGACCGCCTTCTTGCCCGGGAAGTTGAACTTCGCCAGGCCGTAGCCGCCGAGGGTGGCGAGGAACGTCGCTCCGCCGGCACCGACCACGACGTAGAGCACCGTGTTGAGGAACCAGCGCACGAAGACGCCGTCGTCGTAGGTGAGGGTCGCGGCGATGTTGTCGAAGAAGGCGAACGGGCCGCTGAACCAGAGGCCGAACGAGTCTAGCAGTTCGGCCTGCGTCTTGGTCGAGCTGACGAACAGCCAGAACAACGGCAGCAGGCTGTAGATCACGCCGACGGCCATGATCACGGTGAGCCAGACCGACTTGTTCTTCTGCGTGCCGAGGCGGGGCTTCTGGCGGGCGAAACGCGGAGCCTTGTAGGGCTTCGCGGTCGCTGCCGGGGCGACGACGGGGGCGTCGGAGATCGTCGACGTCATGGTCAGGACTCTTTTCTCGAACCGGTGAGCTGCACGACGTAGGCGATGACCGCCGTGAGCAGACCGACGATGATCGCGATCGTGGCCGAGTAGTTGTACTGCTGTCCGGAGAACGACAGGTTGTACGCGTACATGTTCGGCGTGAAGAAGGTGGTGATGGAGTTGGGCGCGAGCGACTGCAGGATGTTCGGCTCGTTGAAGAGCTGGAAGCTGCCGATGATCGAGAAGATGGTTCCGATGACGATGGCCGGACGCAGAGCGGGGAGCTTGATGCTGCGGATGATCCGGAAGGTGCCGGCCCCGTCGAGCTCGGCAGCCTCGTAGAGGTCGACCGGGATGACGCGCAGTGCGGCGTAGAACAACAGCATGTTGTAGCCCACGAACTCCCAGGTGACGATGTTGCCGACCGACGCGAGCACCCAGGTGTTCGAGAGCGGGGCGAACGCCGTGCCGAGGAAGTCGTTGAGGTCGCCGACGAGCCCGAACTGGGTGCCGTAGATGAAGCCCCACATGAGCGTCGCCACGACGGCGGGAACCGCGTAGGGCAGGAAGATCGCGATGCGGAAGAACGACGAGGCGAAAAGCCGCGCGCTGTCGAGGGCGAGGGCAGCGGCGAGGGCGAGCACCAGCATGATCGGCACCTGCACGACCAGGAACAGGGTGACGCGGCCGAGCGACTCCCAGAACCGTCCGTCGCCGAGCGCGGTGACGTAGTTGTCGAGCCCGACGAACTGGTTGCCGCCGACGAGCTGGTCTTTGAAGAGGCTGAGCCAGATCGAGTAGATCACCGGGGCGATGAGCACGAGTGCGAAGACGATCATGAACGGGCCGACGAACTTCCAGCCTGTCCAGTCGAGCTTCTGCTTGTGCCGCTTGGGGGCGACAAGCCCGGTTGCGGGGGGTGACACCGTCGTCATTCGTGAGTACTCACTAATCTCTCGGCCCTGAGGTCATTTGCGGGTGCGAATGTTTACGTAAACATGTCGCGGTGAACACGGTAGCATGTTTACGCAAACATGATGCACACTGGGCGCGCAGACTTCCCGGCTCCTCCCCCACACCACCGACGAGCGGATCAACGATGACCAGCGAGACGACGGCCACACACACGACTGCAGGCGACACGGCGACCTCGGCCACCGAGGCGGGCGCTTCGTCGGCCTCGATCGCCGAGGCAGGCGACACGGCAGCTTCAATCGCGTCGGCCGCCCGTTCGCACCGCCGGCCGTCGATGGCGCAGGTCGCCCAGCTCGCGGGCGTCTCGTCGCAGACCGTCTCGCGTGTGGCCAACGGGCTCACCAACGTCGACGCCGCGACCCGCGACCGGGTGCTCGCGGCGATGGAAGAACTCGGCTACCGGCCGAACAGCGCCGCCCGCGCCCTCAAGACCGGCCGCTTCCAGTCGATCGGCGTCATCATGACGACTCTCTCCACCTACGGCAACATGCGCACGCTCGACGCCATCGCGACGGCGTCGGCCCAGGCCGGCTACTCGATCACGCTGATGCCGATCTCGGTGCCGACCCAGGGCGAGATGGCGGTCGCCTTCACCCGGCTGTCGGAGCAGGCCGTCGACGGCATCGCGATCATCATCGAGGCCCACACCCTCGACAACTCCGACATCATCCTGCCGCCGGGGCTGCCCGCCGTGATCCTCGACTCCGACGCCGGCGACCGGTACACCGTGGTCGACGCCGACCAGACCGAGGGCGCGCGACTGGCGACGCAGCACCTGCTCGACCTCGGGCACCGCACCGTGTTCCACCTCGCGGGGCCCGAGTCGTCGTTCTCGGCCGCCCGCCGCACCGACTCGTGGCGCGCGACGCTCGCCGCCGCGGGCGCCCCGGTCGTCGAGCCCGTGGTCGGCGACTGGACCGTCGAATCGGGGTACCGCGTCGGCCTCGACCTCGACCCCGCGGTCACCGCCGTGTTCGCCGGCAACGACCAGATGGCCCTCGGGCTGATGCGCGCGCTGCACGAGCGCGGACTGTCGGTTCCCGGCGACGTGAGCGTGGTCGGGTTCGACGACATGGCCGAGGCGCAGGCGTTCTGGCCGCCACTCACCACGGTGCACCAGGACTTCGCGGAGATCGGGCGCCGCAGCATCCAGATGCTGCTCCACGAGATCGAGGATTCCACCCGCGGCGTCGGAACCACGATCGTGCCCACGCGCCTGGTCGTGCGCGAGAGCACGGCGCCGCCGCGCGCGTAGCGGGCTCGGGCGGGTCGGGCTAGGGCGTGTCGGGCTCGGGCGTGTCGGGCTCGGCCGGGGCGGCCGGCGGGCGACTGGCCAGTCCGGCACGGTTCGCGGGCCGCGAGACCGCACGAAGTGGCCAGTCAGGTCGCCGGGCAGGGTCGCCCAAAAGCCGACTGGCCAGTTCGGCACGGTTCGCCGGCCGCGAGACCGCACGAAGTGGCCAGTCAGGTCGCCGGGCAGGGTCGCCCAAAAGCCGACTGGCCAGTCGGGCACGGTTCGCCGGCCGCGAGACCGCACGAAGTGGCCAGTCGGGTCGAGGGCGGGCGGATGACACGGGCCACCGCTCCACCCCGCGGGGCAATCACGCCGCCCGAAGTGCAGGTGTGGCGGGTGTGGGCGGCCGCGCACCGTGCGCAGGTGCACTCCCGGTAGCGGGGGGGGCGCGGGCGGGTCTCGATACGGGCGCCAGGGCGCCCTACTCGACCGGCAGACCCGCCTGGGCGCCCTACTCGACCGGCAGACCCGGCAGACCCGCCAGACCCGCCAGACCCGCCAGACCCGCCAGACCCGCCAGACCCGCCAGAGCGCCCTACCCGACCGGCAGACCGCCTAGATGACCGACAACGACTGGCGGGCGATCTCGAGCTCCTCGTTCGTCGGGATCACGAGCACGGTGACGCGCGCTCCCTCGGGCGAGATCACGCGGGCCTCGCGCGAGGGCAGCTCGTTGCGGTCGTTGTCGATCTCGATGCCGAGGAACTCGAGTCCGGAGAGAACGCGGCGGCGTCCGAGCGAGTTGTTCTCGCCGACGCCCGCGGTGAAGACGAGCACGTCGAGCCCGCCGAGCTGCGCGAGGTAACCGCCGATGTAGTGCTTGATGCGGTGGCGCCAGACCGCGAGGGCGGCTTCGGCGTCGGCGTCGCCGGCCGAAGCCTGGTTCTGCACATCGCGCATGTCGCCGTTGCCGGTGAGTCCGAGCATGCCGCTCCCGCGGTTGAGCAGCGAGTCGAGCTCGTCGAAGCCGAGGCCGGCCTGGCGGTGCAGGTGGAAGATGATCGCGGGATCGAGGTCGCCCGACCGGGTTCCCATCACGAGCCCCTCGAGCGGGGTCAAGCCCATCGAGGTCTCGACCGAGCGCCCGCCGTCGATCGCGGCGACGGACGCGCCGTTGCCGAGGTGCAGCACGATCGTCTTGAGCGACTCGAGCGGACGGCCGAGGAACGCCGCGGCCTCTTCCGACACGAATTTGTGGCTCGTGCCGTGGAATCCGTAGCGGCGGATCTTGTGCTTCGCGGCGAGGTCGCGGTCGATCGCGTAGGTGTAGGCCTCGGGCGGCAGCGTCTGGTGGAACGCGGTGTCGAACACGGCGACCTGCGGCACACCGACGAAGATCTGGGCGGCGGCGCGGATGCCGGCGAGGTTGGCCGGGTTGTGCAGGGGCGCGAGTGCCGAGAGCTCGTCGATGTCGGCGATCACCTGGTCGGTGACGAGGGTGGGGCCGGTGAACAGCGATCCGCCGTGCACGACGCGGTGGCCGATGACGACGGGCGGTGAGAACGCGAGGTCGGGGCCGTACTCGGCGAACGCCTCGGTGAGCACGCGCAGGGCGGCGGTGTGGTCGGCGATCGCCCGGTGGGTCTCGTGCTTCTCGCCGCCGGTGGTGTGCACGACGCCGCTCTGCGCCTCGCCGATGCGGTCGATCTGGCCCGAGGCGAGGGTCTCTTCGCCGTCGGATTCGATCAGCTGGTACTTGAGCGACGACGAGCCGCTGTTGATGATGAGGGCGAGGCTCATGCGGATGCCCCCTCGGCCTGGATGGCCGTGATGGCCACGGTGTTGACGATGTCGCGCACGAGTGCTCCTCGGGAAAGGTCGTTGATCGGCTTGTTGAGTCCCTGCAGCACGGGGCCGACGGCGACGGCTCCCGCGCTCCGCTGCACGGCCTTGTAGGTGTTGTTGCCCGTGTTCAGGTCGGGGAAGATGAAGACCGTCGCGCGCCCGGCCACCTGCGAACCGGGCATCTTCGACTTGCCGACCGCGGCATCCGCTGCTGCGTCGTATTGGATCGGGCCGTCGACGAACAGGTCGGGGCGGCGCTCGCGCACCAGCTCGGTCGCGGCACGTACCTTCTCGACGTCGGCACCGGCTCCCGACGAGCCGGTCGAGTACGACAGCATCGCCACGCGCGGGTCGATGCCGAACTGGTCGGCGGTACCGGCGCTCGAGATCGCGATGTCGGCGAGCTGCTCGGAGGTTGGGTCGGGCACGACGGCGCAGTCGCCGTAGACGAGCACGCGGTCGCTGAGCGCCATGAAGAACACGCTCGAGACGACCGAGACGCCCTTCATGGTCTTGATGATCTCGAAACCGGGCTTGATCGTGTGCGCCGTGGTGTGCGCGGCTCCCGAGACCATGCCGTCGGCGAGGCCGAGGTGCACCATCATCGTGCCGAAGTACGACACGTCGGTCACGATGTCGCGCGCGGCCTCGACGGTCATGCCCTTGTGGGCGCGCACGCGGGCGTATTCCTCGGCGAACCGTTCGCGCAGCTCTTCGTCGAAGGGGTTGAGGATGTCGGCTGCCGAGATGTCGACACCGAGGCCGGCCGCACGCGCCCGGATCTCGGCGGCGTCGCCGAGGATCGTGAGCTTCGCGACGCCGCGGCTGAGCAGCGTTCCCGCCGCGCGCAGGATGCGGTCGTCGTTGCCCTCGGGCAGCACGATGTGCTTGTCGGCGCTGCGGGCGCGCTCGATCAGGCCGTACTCGAACATCAGCGGGGTGACGGCTCCCGACTTGCCGACGCTCAGGGCGTCGAACAGCACGCGCGCGTCGACGTACTTCTCGAACAGGGCGAGCGCGATGTCGCGCTTGCGCTCGGAGTCGGCGGCGAGGCGTCCGCGGGTCTGGGTGATGCGCTGCGCGGTCGGGTAGGTGCCGAGCTCGGTGGTGATGATCGGCAGCGACGCGTCGAGGCCGGCGATGAGCCGCTTGATCACGGGGGCGAGGTCGAATCCGCCGTTGAGCACGACCGCGGCGAGCGACGGGAAGGTCTCGGAGGCGTGCGCGGTGAGGGCGGCGAGCACCATCTCGCTGCGGTCGCCGGGGATCACGACGATGCCGCCCTCGATGAGGCGGGGCAGCACGTTCTCCATCGACATGGCGGCGATGACGACGCCCATCGCCTCGCGGGCGAGCAGCGCGGAGTCGCCCTGCAGCAGGGTGCCGTCGACGGCGTCCATGATGCCCTGCACGGTGGGAGCCACGAGGAACGGGTCTTCGGGAATCGCCCAGGCCGGGATCGGCGCGGTCTCGGTGCCGGTCTCGGCGACCGAGGTGGTGGCGACCGCGGAGATGGTGGCCGAGATCTCGTCGAGGTGGTCTTCGTCGGCGCGGTTGGCGACGACGGCGAGGATGCTCGCGTGCGCCGCGGCCAGCTCGGTGACGGTGAGCTCGGCGATCTGGCGCATCTCGTCGGCGGTGCGTCCGCGCGACTCGTCGACCGAGCGGCCGGTGAGCACGAGCAGCACGGGGGCGCCGAGGTTCGCCGCGATGCGGGCGTTGAAGCTCAGTTCGGTGGGGCTTCCGACGTCGGTGTAGTCGCTGCCGACGATGACGACGGCGCCGCACTTCGCTTCGACGGCCTTGTAACGCTCGACGATGCGGCTGAGGGCCGCATCCGGATCGTCGTGTACTTCGTCGTAGGTGACGCCGAGGCATTCGTCGTACTCGAGGTCGACGCCGTCGTGCGCGAGCAACAGGTCGAGCACGTAGTCGCGTTCGGCGGTCGAGCGCGCGATGGGGCGGAAGACGCCCACGTTCTCGATCTCACGACTCAGCGTGTCGAGTACGCCGAGCGCGATAGAAGACTTGCCGGAATGTCCCTCGGCGGAGGTGATGTAGATGCTACGAGCCACGTAGGACACCATAACCGGGCCACCTGAACGCGACACAGGGGCTTTGGTCCCGGGTGGGCGGGGCGGAAGGCGGGGCGGATGCGGCCCACGCCGTTCGACAGGACGAATCGGCCCGGGCGACCGTTCGACAGGAGGTTTCGCGCGGTGGGCGCCGTGTCATCCTGTCGGCCGCGCGATGACCGGCGGAAACTCGGCCGAAAATGTGAATGACCCCCCGCGCACCCGCCAGAGCCCGGTTACCCTTGCTACGTTTCCGTCCTGGGGGAGTTGGCCTGGATGGCGCCACGCGGGGAGCCGGGGTTAAATATACAGGTATGATTCTTGAGGTTGTTCACATCGCACCGAATTCGGGGCACGGGAACGACCGGCCAGGAGAATTCGCCTAGTGGCCTATGGCGCCAGCTTGGAAAGTTGGTTGGGTGCAAGCCCTCGGGGGTTCGAATCCCCCATTCTCCGCCAAAGTAACAAACGGTTGGGTGCAAGCACAGCACTGTTTGGGAGTTCGAATCCCCATTCTCCGCAGAA
>Ga0247812_10000479_pt1 | contig 25789 bp, 27 predicted proteins | sample UWRJL149409B1_FD_178011 | JGI IMG/M metagenome (GOLD analysis project Ga0247812, IMG submission 178011) | Plant litter microbial communities from Arlington Agricultural Research Station in Wisconsin, United States - UWRJ-L149-409B-1 | ecosystem: Environmental > Terrestrial > Plant litter >...
CACGATCGTGGATACCGAGCCCTACTGGATGGCGGCCGAAACCGAGCTCGTCGCCCGATTCGGTGGCACCTGGACCCACGAGGATGCGATCACTCTCGTCGGTTCCGGACTCTGGCATTCCGCGCGCGTCCTGCAGGCCCACGGGGTCGACCTGCCCGAGGACGAGATCATCGAGACGCTCACGAGCATGGTCCTCGAACAGATCGAGATCGAGGTGCCGTGGCGACCCGGAGCACTCGAACTGCTCACCGACATCCACGCCAACAACGTTCCCGCCGCCCTCGTCACGATGTCGATCCGCCGGATGGCCGAGCGTGTCGCTGAGGCGATGCCGTTCGCCCTGTTCCAGGCCATCGTCGCCGGAGACGATGTCACCCACAGCAAGCCGCACCCCGAGGCCTACCTCAGGGGAGCGGAACTGCTCGGCGTCGAAGCGCGCGACTGCGTGGCGATCGAGGATTCCGCTCCCGGTGTCGCATCGGCCGTGGCATCCGGAGCCGTCGTCATCGGCATCCCCATGCATTCCGTCATCCCCAACAGCGGTGACCACACCGTCTGGAGCACCCTTGCCGGGCGATCCCTCGACGACCTCCGCGCCGTCTACCGAAAAGAACGCACCAATGCCTGAAAACGAAACACCAACCCATATCGCCGACGGCGTCCGTCGCCAGAACGGCCCGTTCCGGGTCGGCGACCGCGTGCAGCTGACCGGCCCCAAAGGCCGGCTGAACACCGTCACCCTCGAGGTCGACGGCGAATTCCACACCCACCAGGGTTACGTGCGCCACAACGACCTCATCGGCCAGCCCGACGCGACGGTCGTCATGAGCACGAGCGAGGTCGAGTACCTCGCGCTTCGTCCACTCCTCACCGACTTCGTCATGTCGATGCCGAGAGGCGCCGCCATCATCTATCCGAAGGATGCCGCGGCGATCCTCGCGCAGGCGGATATCTTCCCCGGCGCGACGGTCGTCGAAGCGGGTGTCGGGTCCGGAGCTCTCTCGCTCTGGCTGCTGCGCGCCATCGGTCCGACCGGTGAACTCAAGTCGTTCGAACGCCGCGAGGAGTTCTCGACCGTCGCGCGCGGCAACGTCGTCGCGTTCCTCGGCTCCGAGCCGTCCAACTGGTCGATCACGATCGGCGACCTCACCGACGCTCTCCCGACCGTCACCGAGCCCGGATCGGTCGATCGGGTCATCCTCGACATGCTCGCTCCGTGGGAGTGCCTCGACGTCGTCGCCGAGTCCCTCGCACCCGGGGGAGTGCTGCTCTGCTACATCGCGACGGTCACCCAGTTGTCCCGCGTCGCCGAGGCGATCCGCGCCACCGGCGCATTCACCGACCCCGACTCGAGCGAGACGATCGTGCGCGGCTGGCACGTCGAAGGCCTCGCCGTTCGCCCCGATCACCGCATGGTCGGCCACACCGGCTTCCTCATGACCGCGAGACGCCTCGCTCCCGGAGCAGTACTGCCCGAACTCAAGCGTCGCGCGTCGAAGACCGACTTCAGCGACGAGGACGTCGAACTGTGGACTCCCGGCGCACTGGGCGAGCGTGGCGTGAGCGCCAAACGCCTCCGCAAAACGGGTCGCCAGGCGCAGGCTGCAGCAGATGCCGCCCAGCGCGCTGCGGGGGATTCGTAGTCCACCAGCCGGGTAGAGTTGTCCGGGGATTTCTGTTTGCTCAAGAACAGGCCCGCGTGAATTAACGCGTGAATGAAAGAGGATCCGTGCGCAAACTCTTTGCGGCAATCGTTGCTGTTGGACTCGTGGCGTCTCTCGCCGCATGTTCGTCCGAGCCGTCGAACAGCTCGTCGAGCGCTGACTGCTCGACCAAGCCTGCCTCGGGCGACGCGTCCAGCCTCGTCACGGCCGACGGTGCCGTCGGGACGAAGACGACCGTCACGTTCCCCACGCCTCTCGTCGCCAAGGACCTCCAAGTCACAGACCTGACCGAGGGCGATGGCGAGACGCTCGCCCCCGGCGACTACGCCGACTTCCAGGCGACGATCTGGAACGCGGAGACCGGCGCATACGTCACCGGCACGTCGTTCGACGCGACCTCGCCGTCCCGCATGGCCGTCGGTGAAGACGAAGCCCAGCTCGGCCCGCTCCTCGAGTGCGCCGTCGTCGGATCGCGCATCGCCGCGGTCTCGACCCTCAAGCAGCTCTTCGGCGATGTCGACGCATCCGGGGACGGCCTCACCGCCGACTCCAACCTCGTCGTCGTCGTCGACGTGACCAACGGCATCCTCGGTAAGGCCAACGGAGCCGACCAGGTCGCGCAGGCGGGCTTCCCGTCGGTTGTCACTGCTCCCGATGGCACTCCCGGTGTGACCATCCCCAACGCCGACGCTCCTACCGAGCAGAAAGTTGCCGTTCTCAAGAAGGGCAAGGGCACGACCGTCGAGAAGGGCGATAACGTCGTCGTCCAGTACGAGGGACTCGTCTGGGGCACACCTGGCTCGGTCTTCGAGAACACCTGGGAGGCAACACCCGCCAACTACGTCGCAGCCGAGTACGCTGCGGACGGCAGCGGCGGCTACTTCCCGGGCTTCGATGATGCGGTAATCGGCCAGACAGTCGGCAGCCAGGTCATCCTCGTGGTTCCCCCGGGTGACAGCTACGGCGATGACGCGGCTGCACCGGATTCTGTTCCCACAGGTTCCACTCGAATCTACGTCGTGGATATTCTGGACGTCACGGAGTAACCGCTCCACGCTCAAACGCACGCATAAGACACTGGCCGGGTGTCGTTCTTGTTCTTCAAACCCCAAGGATTGATCTCGTGGCCCAGCCCAAGCTCGATGCACCAGACTCGCAGCCGTCGAAGGCTGCCCCCAAGGTTCCTGTCGAGGAACGCCTGTTCAGTCTCGTTCTCGCCCTGCTCGCCACCGAGAACGGGCTGACGAAGAACGAAATCCTGTCGACCGTGCAGGGTTACCGCCAGAGCTTCGATCGCTCGGGCGACAACGCCAACCTCGAGCGCAAGTTCGAGCGCGACAAGGACGACATCAGGGAACTCGGCGTTCCGCTCGAGACCGTGCAGGCTCCGGGTGACCCCGGAAACAACCAGAACCTGCGCTACCGCATCCCGCGCGGCGAGTACGAGCTGCCGCTCGACGTGAGCTTCTCGCCAGAAGAAACCACTCTCCTCAACCTCGCCGCCATGGTCTGGCGCGAAGGCTCGCTCTCCGCCGAGTCGCGTCGCGCGATCCTGAAACTCCGCTCGCTCGGCGTCTCGGCCGACGAGCCCGTGCTCGGTTACGCACCGCGCGTCCGCGTGCGGGATTCCGCTTTCGAACCGCTCAGCGCGGCTCTCGAGAAGCACGCGTACGTGCGCTTCAGCTACCTGAAGCCCGGCGAACTCGAGGCTCGGGAGCGCCATGTCGCACCCCTCGCCCTCGTGCAGCACCAGGGCCGCTGGCACCTCGCCGCCGAGGAGTTCGGTACCGGCATCCGCAAGACCTTCCTGCTCAGTCGCATGGTGAGTCGCGTGACGACCACGGGCAAGACCTTCCCTGCGCCGACCGGCAACCAGACCCAGATGGCGCTCGACGAACTCGAAGAGGTGTGGAACGCGCATACGGCCGTTGTCGAAGTGCAGCAGGCATCGGATGCCGCGACGAGGCTCGGTAAGCGTCGAGGCACGACGTCGTCCGACTCAGGGGCCCTCGAGCTCCACTATTCGGACGTAAACATCTTCGCGGACGAGCTCGCCGGATTCGGGCCCGAGGTGCTCGTCATCTCTCCGCCGGAACTGCGCGGTGCCGTGCGTACCCGCCTCGCGAGAACGGCTGCCGACCATGAGCTCTAACCCCACCCGTCGCGCGAGCGCGCACGTTCCCCTTCTCGCCCAGGACAAACTGACCTTCCTGCTGTCGCTCGTCCCGTACCTGATCGACCACGACCGGGTAAGCGTCGCCGAGGTCGCCGACCACTTCGGCGTGAGCCCCGAGCAGATCCGCGATGCCGTCAAGCTCATCGCGGTGTCCGGCGTGCCGGGCGAGACGAGCCAGTACCAGTACGAGGACCTGTTCGACATCGCGTGGGACGACTTCGAAGAGAACGACCAGATCGTCCTCACCAACCGGGTGGCCCTCGACGACTCGCCCCGCTTCTCAGCGAGGGAAGCCGCGGCGCTCATCGCCGGGCTGCAGTACCTCTCATCGCTCCCAGAGAACGCCGATCGCGCAGCCGTGGCCTCGCTCATGACCAAGCTCTCCAACGGCGCATCGGCGAGCCCGAGCCAGGTCGCGGTGGAGGGCAACGAGTCCGACACGACGCTCGCCCTCATCCGCGAATCGGTGGAGAAGGGCGTGCAGCTCGAGCTCGACTACCTCAACTCCCGCGGTGTGCACGAGCGTCGCATGGTCGACCCGCTGCGGGTCGAGTCTGTCGACGCCGATTGGTACCTGCGCGGCTGGTGCCACCTCCGCGAGGCAGTGCGTACCTTCCGCCTCGACCGCATCTCCAACCCGCGCGTCACCGATGTGCCGACGAGCCATGCCGCCGACGACGTCACCCTTCCTGACACTCTCTTCGAGGGATCGGACGACGACCTCGTTGTCACGATCGACGTCGCGAGTTCGGCGGCGGCTCTCATCGCCGACTACATTCCGGATGGCGCCGGCCGCGAGGAGAAGGACGGCCGCGTGCGCACGAGCGTGCGTGTCTCCCACTACCACGGGCTCAAGCGGCTCATCGCGAGCATGCCCGGCGTCGCGACCGTCATCGACCCTCCCGAAGCGCGCGCTGTCGTCGCCGCATGGGCGAGCGAAGGCGCCGAGCGCTACGAACGATAGCTGTACAGGAATTGTGATGGCGGGGAGCTAAAATAAGGCTCTCGGTCCCGACGAAAAAAGGAGTGGACATGAGTCTCGGAAATCTGGGAGCCCACTGGTGGGTCATTCTGATCATTGTCGTTCTGCTTTTCGGAGCACCGAAGCTTCCCGCACTCGCGCGCAGCCTGGGCCAGTCGATGAAGATCTTCCGCAGCGAGATCAAGAGCAACAACGACGACCCCGATTCGAAGGCAACCGGTACTGAGAAGACCGGGTCGGCAAGCGCCGACGACTCCGCAACAAAGCCCTGACCTCCGTGGCCGCCCGCACTAAGCGCGGCGCCGACGGCGAAGTACGGATGTCGCTCGGCCAGCACCTCATCGAGCTGCGAAACCGGCTGTTCCTTGCCGCGGGCGCCATCATCGTCGGCACGATCGGCGGCTGGTTCCTCGTCGATTGGGTTCTCGCCACGATGCGACTCCCCATCGAGCAGCTCGGCGGAGCACGCAACGCCGAGATCATGTACACGACCGTGTCGGGCGCGTTCGACCTCCGCATCCAGATCGCGTTCACCGTCGGCATCGTCATCACGAGCCCGTTCTGGCTGTACCAGCTGCTCGCGTTCTTCCTCCCCGGACTGACGAAGCGGGAGAAACGCTACTTCTTCGGCTTCTTCTTCGCCGCCGTTCCTCTGTTCATCGCGGGTGGCTACCTCGGCTGGTCGATCTTCCCCCGCACCGTCGTCCTCCTCACCGGATTCTCGTCCGACCAGGACGCCACGAACCTCGACGCCAAGTACTACTACGACTTCGTCATCAAGTTCGTCCTCGCTGTCGGCGTCTCCTTCGTGCTACCCGTCTTCGTGGTGCTGCTCAACTTCATCGGCATCCTCTCTGCCAAGTCCGTCATCAAGGGCTGGCGCGTCGCCCTTCTCGTCATCACCGTCTTCACGGCCCTTGCCACGCCAGCAGCCGACGTCTTCACCATGCTGCTCCTTGCCATCCCGATGGTCGTGCTCTACTTCGGAGCCGCCGGTGTCGCCTGGCTGCACGACCGGGCGATCGCGAGGCGTGCCGACGCCATCGACGCAGAACTCGCGGCCTCGTGACGAATCTGAGCCCGTCCGAACGATTCGCCCTCGCAAAACAGAAAAAGGATCTCCCACTGCTCGAAGCGTTCGCCAGCCAGCTCGACGTCCAGCTCGATCCCTTCCAGCGTGAGGCATGCGCGGTCGTCGAGCGCGGCAACAGCGTGCTCGTCGCCGCCCCGACGGGTGCTGGCAAGACCATCGTCGCGGAGTTCGCGATCTTCCGTGCCATGCAGGACTCGCGATCGAAGGTCTTCTACACGACCCCGATGAAGGCGCTGAGCAACCAGAAATTCCAGGAGCTGCAGGGCGAGTACGGTCCGGATGCCGTTGGTCTCCTTACCGGGGACACGAACATCAATTCCGGGGCGCGGATCGTGGTCATGACGACCGAGGTACTGCGGAACATGCTGTACGCCAACTCGGACCTCCTGAGGAACCTCGCGTGTGTCGTGATGGACGAGGTCCACTTCCTCGCCGACCGGTTCCGCGGAGCCGTGTGGGAAGAGGTCATCCTGCACCTGCCGCAGGCGGTGCGGATGGTCTCGCTCAGTGCGACCGTCTCGAACGCCGAGGAGTTCGGCGACTGGCTCCAGGCCGTGCGCGGCGACACCGAGGTCATCGTCTCCGAGGAGCGACCGGTACCCCTCCAACAGCACGTGCTCGTGCGCACCAAGTTCCTCGACCTGTTCGACTCGTCCGGCACCGTCGCCACCAACAGGGTCAATCCCGAACTCATCCAGCTCATCCGCGGCGGGGGAGGACGCTCGACCCAGGGTCGCGCATCCCGTGACAAGTCCCGTGAGTTCAACCGGCGACGCTTCCAGGACGACGGGAAGATGGACCGCGCAGGGATGGTCGCCCTTCTCGAGGGTAAGAACCTCCTGCCCGCGATCTTCTTCGTGTTCAGCCGCGTCGGCTGCGAGCAGGCGGTCAAGCAGGTGTTGCGCGCCGGCGTGCGACTCACCCAGAAGCACGAGCGCGAACAGATCCGCGAGATCGTGGAAGACCGCTGCCGCACGATCCTCGACGAGGATCTCGGTGTGCTCGGCTACTGGGACTGGCTCGACGGACTCGAGCGGGGAGTTGCCGCCCACCACGCGGGAATGCTCCCAGCCTTCAAGGAGGTCGTCGAGGAGCTCTACCGCCGCAAACTCGTGAAGGTCGTCTTCGCAACCGAGACGCTCGCGCTCGGCATCAACATGCCCGCGCGCACCGTCGTGCTCGAGAAGCTCGAGAAGTTCAACGGCGAGGCCCGCGTTCCGATCACGCCGGGGGAGTTCACCCAGCTGACCGGTCGTGCCGGTCGACGCGGAATCGACGTCGAGGGCCACTCCCTTATCCAGTGGAGCGAGGGGCTCGACCCGCAGGCTGTCGCATCGCTCGCCAGCAGACGCACGTACCCGCTCAACTCGAGCTTCAAACCGACGTACAACATGGCCGTCAACCTCATCGACCAGTTCGGCCGGGAGAGCACGCGCGAGATCCTCGAGTCGAGTTTCGCGCAATTCCAGGCCGACCGCGCCGTTGTCGACCTCGCGCAGAAGGTACGCAAGCAGCAGGAGTCCCTCGAGGGCTATGCGAAATCGATGGCGTGCCATCTCGGTGACTTCGCCGAGTACTCGACGATCCGGCGCGAGCTGAGCGACCTAGAGAAGAAGGGCGCAGGACGCGCCGACGTCGAGAGCCGCGGCGAACGCGAGCGTCGCCAGCACCAGCTCACGTCGCTGCGCCGACGCCTCAAGCAGCACCCGTGCCACTCATGCCCGGAGCGGGAGTCCCATGCCCGCTGGGCAGAGCGCTGGTGGAAGCTCAAGCGCCAGACCGACCAGCTCACGGCGTCCATCCGCGGACGCACGGGCGCCGTCGCCAAGATCTTCGATCGCGTGACCGACGTGCTCATGGGCCTCGGCTACCTCGAGCAGGATGCCGCCGGAACGACGACGCTCGCCGTACCCGGACGGATGCTGCGCCGTATCTACGGCGAACGCGACCTCCTGATCGCGGAATCACTCCGTCGTGGCCTGTGGAACGACCTCAATCCTCCTGCCCTCGCCGCGATGGCAGCCGCTCTTGTCTACGAGCCCCGCAGGGACAACGGGAATGCGAGCGAGCGCTTCCTCCCGCACGGGAGCTTCCGGGACGCCCTTGCCGCCACGGAGACCCTGTGGAGCAACCTCGACGATCTCGAGCAGGAGAAGAAACTCCCGGGAACGCAGCCCCTCGCCACGGGACTCTGTCTTGCAATGCACCGGTGGGCGAAGGGTGCCCGACTCGACTCGGTGCTCGACGACGCCGATCTCGCGGCAGGGGATTTCGTGCGCTGGACCAAGCAGACGATCGACCTCCTCGACCAGCTGTCGGTCGTCGCCGACTCACCCGTCGGATCGACCGCCCGCCAGGCCCTCGACGCCATCCGTCGCGGAATCGTCGCGTACGCCTCGGTCGCTTAGGCTCAACCGGTGCAGTCTCGATCAGTGCTGGCCCGACCAGCGCGCCCCACGACGTCCCCGCCGGTGCCGCTCTGGGCGGCCATCGCCCTCGCCGCGGGCTCCGGCCCGGTCATGGACTTCGCATTCCCCGACACGAACGTGTGGCCCGCGATCATCCCCGGACTCGCGATGGCTCTGATCGCGCTCATCGGCCGCAGGGGTGCCTCCGCGTACCTCATCGGATTCATCTCGGGACTGAGCTTCTTCCTCGTGCACATCCCGTGGATCATGAAGTTCCTCGGCAGCTTCCCGCCGCCCCTGAACTCGGTTCCCCTCATCGCGCTCTCGACGTTCGAGGCGATCTTCTGGGGATTCGCCGCGATCCTCATCACCCTCGCCTACCGCTGGGTACCGCGGGCATTCCCCGGTGTCGCCGGCAGGCTCATCCTGCTCCCGGCCGTCATCTCCGGGATCTGGGTGCTGCGCGAGGCAATCACGAGCACATGGCCGTGGGGCGGCTTCTCCTGGGGCCGGCTCGCGTTCTCGCAGTCCGAGAGCCCGTTCGCCTCGCTCCTGTCGTGGATCGGGGCCGCGGGAGTCAGCTTCGTCATCGCGTTCATCGTGTCATCCGCTATCGAAGCCTTCCGGATTGCCACGCGCGAGACGTGGATCCGCACCGCGAGCATCGTCGTTGCGGCGGCAACCCTCGCCCTCGTTGTCCCTGCGTGGCACACGACGACGGACGGAACGATGTCGGTCGCCGCGGTGCAGGGCAACGGCAAGGCGGGCTACTTCGACGCCCGCCAGAACGGCGACCTGCTCACCTCGCAGTACGACGCCACACGGGCGATCCCCGAAGACGCCGACGTCGACGTCATCGTCTGGCCCGAGGGCGGCAGCGATATCGACCCGACGTCGGTGCCCTATGCCGCGGACCTGTTCAACGACATTACGACCCGCTACGACGCGGCACTCGTCTCGGGAACGATTACCGAGCGCGGCGTCGAGACGTTCAACAGCTCGATCCTCTGGAAGACGGGGGAGGGCGCCATCGACATCTACGACAAACGCCACCCGGTGCCGTTCGGCGAGTACGTGCCGGCGCGGGAGTTCTTCGTGCCGCTGGCGCCGGAGCTGCTCGCTCTCATCGGCCGTGACTACACACCCGGGACGACGGATGCCGTGTTCGATATCAACGGAGTGATCACCGGGATCAATATCTGCTTCGATATCGTCGATGACGCCCTCATGCACGAGACGGTCGACGAGGGAGCGCAGATCGTCTTCGCCCAGTCGAACAACGCGGACTTCGGACGCACGGACGAGAGCGTGCAGCAGCTCGCCATCGCGCGCGTCCGGGCGATGGAACTCGGTCGCAGCGTCGTCGTCAACTCGACGGTGGGCACGAGCGCGATCATCCTGCCGGACGGTTCGACCCTCGACCAGCTCGAATGGTTCACCGCTGACTACATGCTCGCCGATGTGCCGCTCGCCACCGACGTGACTCCGGCCTTCGTGATCGGGCAGCAGCTCGTGTGGTTCCTGTCAGGGCTCGCGCTTGCGACGATGGTTCTTGCACGCATCGCGATCGGAAGAACGAAAAAGCGCCGGTAACCCCTCGCGGGGCCACCGGCGCTCGTGGATCTCGTCAGAGAACCGGAAGAACGCGCTACGCGCCGATCTTCTGTTGTCCTCTGCGGGCGCGGAGCACATCGAGGCGCTCCTGCAGGAGCTCTTCGAGCTCGGCCCGCGTGCGACGCTCGAGCAGCATGTCCCAGTGGGTACGCGCTACCTTCGTCTCGGCCTGATCGCCTTCGACGGGCTCACCGTTGACGTCGAGAAGTACACCTTCGCGGCCGCTCTTCGGCGACTCCCACACTCCGGGTACCTCAGCATCGGCAGCAAATACAACCTCGAAGGTCTCACCGTCGGTCGTGCGATACGTGCTCTTCTTTCGCGGGGAAAATTCGACGCCCTCTTCGCTCTGTAAGCTCTGGGTTCCAAGTCTCATGCCGCGCAAACTACGGTCCGCCATTGTGTGGCCTCCTTCTTATTGCGTATTCGTAACAAGGTATAAACCCGTTTGCTGTGGAAATCCTTCCAACGGCCCGCGCGGCTTAGTCCTCTCACAGCAGATGGCCAGTTTGAGACCCGGTCGATCTCGCCCGATCCGCGCGTCGATTTCCCGTGATTACTGGGATCGAGAGGCCAGGACGTCCAGTGCGACGTCGGTACGATCCGTCACGATTCCATCGACACCGAGGTCGAGAAGTCGCGCGACATTTTCTGTGTCGTTGATCGTCCAGACGTGGATCTCGACCCCGGCGGCGTGCACCTGCTCGATGAATCGCTCGGTAGTGACAGCAAGCGACAGTGCCTTCTCGGGCACCTGGATCGCATCGACACTGCGGAGGGCCCCGTCGAGCACTGCCTGCAGGCCGAGCTTGCCGGCGACGAGGGCCCGCAGGAAGCGGGAGGCGGAGGCGGAGGTCGCGACGTCACCCAGGCCGCGCACGGCTCCCAGGCGGCGGGCCTCGCTGAACGAGGTCACGAGCACCCGGTTCGCCGCGCCGACAGCTCGCACGGCCGCGATCGTCGGGGCCACGGCATCCGCTGACTTGATGTCGATGTTGAATCGCGCCCGGGGAAAACTGTCGAGCGCTTCCGCGAGCGAGCTGAAGGTCGCGCCGGGACCGAGTTCGATGCCGCGCAGGTCGGCGAGCGACCGGGCGCTCACCCGGTCCGACGACCCGGTCAGGCGCGACAGGTCGGGGTCATGGCTGATGATCGCGACGCCGTCGCTGGAGGCGTGCACGTCCGTCTCGATGTGGCTCGCGCCGAGTTCGAGCGCGGCGGCGAATGCGGGCAGGGTGTTCTCGACGATGGTCCCGCCGGGCGCAGCGAAGCCGCGGTGGGCGAAGATGCGGGGGAGTGGACCATCGAAGTATGGCTTCGTCTGCATCAGGGTGCGGGCGTCTCCCGGGCGGACGCCTGCGGCTCGGTCCTGCCGAGTCCGAACCCGCTGCTGATGCCCTTGAGGGCCTCCGTGAGCTCCGACGGGATGATCCAGAGCTTGTTCGATGCGCCCTCGGCGAGCTTCGGGAGCGTCTGCAGGTACTGGTAGGCGAGGAGTTTGCTGTCCGGATTGCCGTCGTGGATGGCGCCGAAGACGGTCTTGATGGCCTCGGCCTCACCGTTGGCACGGAGGACCGCAGCCTGCGCTTCACCCTCGGCCTCGAGGATGCTCGCCTGGCGGGAACCCTCGGCCTGGAGGATTGCCGCCTGCTTGGTGCCCTCGGCGGTCAGGATCTGCGCGCGACGGTCCCGCTCGGCACGCATCTGCTTCTCCATCGAGTCCTGGATGGAGAGGGGCGGGTCGATCGCCTTGAGCTCCACGCGGCCGACGCGGATTCCCCACTTGCCTGTCGCCTCATCGAGTACGACGCGCAGCTGGCCGTTGATGTTGTCGCGGCTGGTGAGAGCCTCTTCGAGGTTGAGTCCACCGACGACGTTACGGAGAGTCGTCGTCGTGAGCTGTTCGACGGCTCCGAGGTAGTTCGCGATCTCATAGGTCGCGGCCCGGGCGTCCGTCACCTGGAAGTAGACGACCGTGTCGATCGAGACGACGAGGTTGTCCTCGGTGATGACCGGCTGGGGCGGGAACGAGACGACCTGCTCGCGCATGTCGAGGAGCGGACGCAGGCGGTCGATGAACGGGACGAGGAGGTTCAGTCCGGGCTGGAGCGTCTTGTGGTACTTCCCCAGTCGCTCGACGACGCCGGCCGTCGCCTGCGGAATGATGCGGATCGAGCGGAACAGGATCGACAGCACGAAGATGACGACGACGACAAGCAGGACGAGAAGCACGATGGTGCCGGTGTCGATCACGGGGCGGTCCTTTCGGTGGGGCTGGAAAGTGGTTCTACAACGGCTGTCGCGCCCTCGATAGCGACGACGACAACACGATCGCCGATCTCGAGCGAGGAGTCGAGAACGAGGGGAGGCGCTTTCGCCGTCCACGTCTCGCCGTTCGAGAGCTTGACGTGGCCCGCACCGTCGACGAATCGCGTGGTGACGGACCCTTGCAGTCCGAGGAGCGCCTCGACGTAACTCGGTGACGGTTCGCCGCCCTTCCGCAGGGCTTTCAGCAGCGGGGGCCGGACGACGAAGAGCAGGAGGATGGATAGGACGGCGGCGACGATGATCTGTGCCCACCAGTCCGCGCCGAAGAGGCTCGCCAGGAGGCCGCCGATGCTTCCGATCGCGATCATGAGGAACGTGAGATCGAGCGTGAAGATCTCGATGACCACGAAAACCAGGGTCAGAACGAGCCAGACAATCCAGGCGTAATGCAGGATGTTTGTGGGATCCATCGTCGGCACCTCTCGTGTGTCGCTTCGCATACGAAACTATCACTCACCCTCCGGAGGGGGCCAGAGTCACGGCCAGTTGGTAGGGTCGACTCTCGTGAACAACCCTTTGAAGCCGGGCTCCCTCGCCGGCAAACGCGCCCTTGTTACCGGTTCCTCACGCGGGATCGGCGCCGATACCGCCAAGTACTTCGCGGAGGCCGGCGCGAGTGTCGTCATCAACTACCGCAACAAGGAAGCGCGCGCCCTCAAGCTCGTGAACCAGTTGAACGTGGACGGTGAGTCGGCGATCGCTATTGGAGCGGACCTGACGGACCCGTCATCCGTCACCGCCATGTTCGACAAGGTGAAGGACGAATTCGGCGGCCTCGACATTCTCGTGCTCAACGCTTCCGGAGGTATGGAAGGCGGCATGGCCGAGGACTACGCCATGAAGCTCAACCGCGACGCGCAGGTCAACGTTCTCGAGGCCGGTCTTCCGCTTCTCGGTGAGGGCGGACGCATCGTCTTCGTCACGAGCCACCAGGCGCACTTCATCAAGACCGTCGAGACCATGCCGGAGTACCTCCAGGTGGCGCTGAGCAAGCGCGCCGGCGAGGACGCCCTGCGAGACCTCATCCCCGCGATCGAGGCGAAGGGCATCGGCTTCGTCGTCGTCTCCGGCGACATGATCGAGGGCACCATCACGGCAACGCTGCTCGAGCGCGCCAACCCCGGCGCGATCGGACAGCGCAAGGAAGCCGCCGGCCGCCTCTACAACGTCGGCGAGTTCGCCGCCGAGGTCGCCCTCGCGGCCGTCGAGCCGGTGCCCGAGAACAACACGCGCTACGTGGGCGACGTCTCCGACTTCATCGGGGCCTGACCCGTGGCCCTCCGGCACCGGCTCTCCTCGCGCATCCTGCTGTTCGATCGCGACGGCAACCTGCTCATGCTCCTCACCACAGGGGGCAACGGCAATGCACGCTGGCTCACGCCGGGCGGGGGAGTCGATCCGGGGGAGAGCCATGCGGATGCCGCGACCCGCGAGCTCTTCGAGGAGACCGGGTTGAGCGGCGTCACGCTCGCGGGCCCCGTGTTCTCGCTCGACTTCGACGCGACCTACGGCGCCAAGGACCACGACACCGGCCACGCGGAGTACTACACCGCGATCGTCGACCGGTTCGAGCTGTCCGAGGCCGGCTGGACCGAGGACGAGAAGGTCGACGTGCTCGACCACAAATGGTGGAGCCTCGACGAGATCATCGCGACCTCCGAACCGTTCGAACCCGACAACCTCGCGGACCTCGTCCGCCTACATTCCGGAAAGATCGCCTCATGACCGACTCCGCAGCACTGACCACCGCCATCGCCGAGATCGAGGCCCAGGAAGCGAGGCTGCAGTTCACCCGGTTCACCCACGCCGACGCGTGGGAACTCGGCTCGCTGCTCGTGAGGCTCGCGACCGAGCGCAACCTCGGCATCACGATCGACATCACGCGCGGTGACCAGCAGGTCTTCCACGCCGCCCTCGCCGGCACAACTCCCGACAACGACGACTGGATCGCGCGCAAGACCCGCACGGTCCGCCGTTACGGCGAGAGCTCGTTCCTCGTCGGACGCCGCTTCGCCCTCGCCGGCAACGACTTCAACACGAAGACCGGCCTGCCCTTCACGCAGTACGTCGCCCACGGCGGATGCTTCCCGATCGTCATCCGCGACGCGGGACCCGTGGGAACCGTTACCGTCTCGGGTCTCGCCCAGGCAGACGACCACGCGCTGGCCGTCGAGGCGATCGGTACCTTCCTCGGAATCTGACCCGGCCTAGGCCAGGATCTGCCCGATCGGCTCGCGCTTCTCGGCCTGGAAGCGGTCCTCGCTGCGCCCGAACGCCCAGTACCCCGAGATGGAGACCTGCTGGCGTGAGAGCCCGCGCTGCGTGAACAGCACGTCGCGCACAGCCTTCATCGCCTCGCGCTCACCGTGGGCGAAAACCTGCACGTGACCGTCGCGCCACTCGATTCCCTCGAGGGCACTCGCGAGGATGGTCGACGGTTGCGCGTGCCGATACACCCAGCGGATGTCGACTCCAGCGGGTGCAGAAAGCTCGATTTCATCGGCGGCCGAGTCGACCTCGAGCACCGCGGTCCCGATGGCGTCGGGTTTCAATGCCTCGAGCGAGGCCGCGATGGCCGGTAGTGCGGATTCGTCGCCGGCGAAGAGGAACCAGCTGGCAGCGTCATCCGGAACAAAACCGCCACCGGGACCGCCGAACACGATGGTGTCGCCGGGCTGCGCGGCCGCCGCCCATGGTCCCGCAAGACCCGTGTCGCCGTGGAGGACGAAGTCGATCGAGATCCAGCGTTCGATCGTGTTGACCTCGCGCACCGTGTACGTGCGCGTCACCGGAAGGTCGGCGGGGTCGAGCGTCTCGCGCAGGGCTGCCAGGTCGTACGGCGGCTCGAGGCCGAGTTCCGGTTTCGCGAAGTAGATCTTGATGTACTTGTCGGTGAACTCGTTCGTCGTGAACCCGGAGAAGCCATCGCCCCCGACGAAGACGCGAACAATGTGTGGCGTGACCTGCTCGGTGTGGAGGACGGACAGGATGGTCTGCGGGCGGGCAGGTCGAGCGTTCAGGATGCACCTCAATCGATAGGGTCTCCAGCCTATGCCGTGCGTTTCCGCACCCTTGGCAACGTCCGCGCGGCATGCCACCATCGAGCATGTGACAACCACTCCGGAGCGCCTCAGCGAACTCGTGCTGCTCCGTCGTGTCCGCGATCGCATGGACCGCGAATACGCCCGACCGCTCGACGTCGAGGCTCTCGCGCGGGGCGTGAACATCTCGGCAGGCCACCTCAGCCGCCAGTTCAAGCTCGCGTACGGGGAGTCGCCGTATTCGTACCTCATGACACGCAGGATCGAGCGGGCGATGGCACTGCTGCGAGGCAGCGATCTCAGCGTCACCGACGTGTGCTTCGCCGTCGGCTGCTCATCGCTCGGAACGTTCAGCACGCGGTTCACCGAGCTCGTCGGAGTGCCGCCGAGCGTCTATCGAGCCCAGGCCGCGACCGCAGCGGGGGAGCTGCCGCCGTGCGTGGCGAAACAGGTGACGAGACCGGTCAGGAATCGAGAAGCTCACCTCGCCAGCGCAACCCTAGGCTGACCGGCATGACGATCAGTATTCTCTGGACCTTCCTCCCGCACACCGATGCGGACGCCTCGCTCGCGTTCTACCGCGACACCCTCGGCTTCGAGTTGCGCAACGACGTCGGCTACAACGGACTGCGCTGGCTCACGGTCGGCCCCGTCGGCCAGCCCGGCACATCGATCGTGCTCACTCCGGTCGCAGCAGACACCGGCATCACGGATGACGAACGCAGCGTCATCCTCGAGATGATGGCCAAGGGGACCTATGGTCACCTGGTCCTCGCTACGGACGACCTCGACGGCGTGTTCGAGACGGTACAGGCCAGCGGAGCCGACGTCGTCCAGGAGCCGACCGAGCAACCGTACGGCGTTCGGGACTGTGCCTTTCGCGACCCGGCCGGCAACCTCATCCGCTTCAACGAAGTGATGGAGTAACCGCGACAATCGATAGTGTCGGAGCAGCGCGGTACCGTGATCCACAAGCGATAGAGGGAGACCTGATGAGCACGGTTGCAACGGACCGGCAGGAAACCACACTCAACGGGGCCGACAGCCATGACGTCATCCGCGTACAGGGCGCTCGCGAGAACAACCTCAAGGACATCAGCCTCGAGCTTCCGAAACGCCGCCTGACGGTCTTCACCGGAGTTTCGGGTTCGGGCAAGAGCTCGCTCGTCTTCGGCACGATCGCCGCGGAGTCGCAGCGCATGATCAACGAGACGTACAGCGCGTTCCTGCAGGGATTCATGCCGAGCCTCGCGCGACCCGACGTGGACGTGCTCGAGGGGCTCACGACCGCGATCATCGTCGACCAGGAACGCATGGGTGCGAATTCCCGGTCCACCGTCGGAACGGCAACCGATGCGAATGCCCTGTTGCGCATCCTGTTCAGCCGGCTGGGGGAGCCGCACATCGGCTCGCCGCAGGCGTTCTCATTCAACGTCGCCTCGATCTCGGGGTCAGGTGCCGTGACGATCGAGAAGGGCGCATCGGCCACCAAGGAGCGTCGGAGCTTCAGCGTCACGGGCGGGATGTGCCCGCGGTGCGAGGGGATGGGGACCGTCAACGACATCGACCTCACCCAGCTCTTCGACGACTCGAAGTCCCTCGCCGAGGGAGCGATGACGATCCCCGGCTACACGCCGGACGGCTGGGGAGTGAAGATCTACACCGGGTCCGGCTTCCTCGACGCCGACAAGCCGATCCGCGACTATTCGAAGAGAGAGCTGCACGACTTCCTCTACAAAGAGCCGGTCAAGGTCAAGGTCGGCGACATGAACCTCACCTACGAGGGACTCATTCCCAAGGTGCAGAAGTCGTTCCTGTCCAAGGATCGCGAGGCGATGCAGCCGCACATCCGGGCGTTCGTCGATCGCGCCGTGACCTTCACCACCTGCCCCGATTGCGACGGGACCCGCCTCAACGAGGGCGCTCGCTCGTCGAAGGTGGGCGGCATCTCCATCGCCGAAGCGTGTGCGATGCAGATCAGCGATCTCGCGGCGTGGGTGCGCGAGCTCAAGGAACCGTCGGTCAAACCGCTTCTGGCTGCCCTCCAGCACCTCTTCGACTCGTTCGCGGAGATCGGGCTCGGCTACCTGTCGCTCGACCGTCCGGCGGGAACGCTGTCCGGGGGAGAGGCACAGCGCACCAAGATGATCCGTCACCTCGGGTCGTCCCTCACCGACGTCACGTATGTCTTCGACGAACCGACCATCGGCCTGCACCCGCACGACATCCAGCGCATGAACACCCTCCTGCTGCAACTGCGCGACAAGGGCAACACCGTGCTCGTCGTCGAGCACAAGCCGGAGATGATCGCGATCGCCGACCACGTCGTCGACCTCGGCCCGCGAGCCGGCACGGCCGGGGGAGAGGTCATGTACGAGGGGACGGTCGAGGGACTCCGCGCGAGTGACACCCTCACGGGACATCATCTCGACGATCGAGTCGCCGTGAAGGATGCCGTGCGCGCCTCCACGGGAGCGCTCGAGATCCGCGGGGCGACAGAACACAACCTGCAGGGCGTAGACGTCGACATTCCGCTCGGTGTGCTCGTCGTCGTGACGGGCGTGGCCGGATCCGGGAAGAGCTCGCTCATCCACGGGTCGGTGTCCGGTCGGGACGATGTCGTCTCCATCGACCAGAGCGGGATCAAAGGCTCGCGGCGCAGCAACCCTGCGACGTACACCGGGCTCCTCGAACCCATCCGCAAAGCTTTCGCCAAGGCCAACGGGGTGAAGCCGGCCCTGTTCAGCTCCAACTCCGAAGGCGCGTGCCCGAACTGCAACGGTGCCGGAGTCGTCTTCACCGACCTCGGCATGATGGCGAGCGTCTCGAGCGTGTGCGAGGTGTGCGAGGGCAAGCGCTTCGACGCGACGGTGCTCGACTACCATCTCGGCGGTCGCAACATCAGCGAAGTGCTCGCGATGCCCGTGAGCGACGCACTCGAATTCTTCAGTTCGGGGGAGGCGAAGAACGCGGCCGTCCATTCCATTCTCGACCGGCTCTCGGACGTCGGACTCGGCTACATCAGTCTCGGGCAGCCGCTCACAACGCTCTCCGGCGGAGAGCGCCAGCGATTGAAACTCGCCAACCACATGGGGGAGAAGGGGAGTGTGTTCGTGCTCGACGAGCCCACCACGGGCCTTCACCTTGCGGACGTCGAGCAGCTGCTGCGCCTTCTCGATCGACTCGTCGACTCGGGACGATCAGTCATCGTCGTCGAACATCACCAGGCGGTCATGGCGCACGCGGACTGGATCATCGATCTCGGTCCGGGAGCCGGTCATGACGGCGGCCTCGTCGTGTTCGAAGGCACGCCGGCCGACCTTGTGGCAGCACATTCAACGCTGACGGGGGAGCACCTCGCGAAGTACGTCGGCGCCTGACTAGTCGCGCGGACGCATGAAGAGCGACGGATCTATCTGCTGGACGGGAGCCGGGCGCGGGTCCTGGACGGTCTCAGCGATACCGGCGTCGGCGGCTAGCTCGACGTGTTCCACTCGACGGCGAGCATTGATGTCGATGGCCCTGACACCGAGGGCGATGGCAGCGCATCCGAAACCGCTGGCAATGACCCCGGGTGCCGCAGAAAAGACAATTTGATACAGGTACGAGAGGATCTGTTCGTCGCACACATCCTCGCCGGAGCACGAATAGGAGCTCACTCCAAAGTAGGTGGATGCCACCGCGTACAGGGCTACAACGGAACCGACGATGAGAACCACCGACAGTACCCACAGAGCAATTTCGAACGGATTCTTGCGCTGCATCTCCATTGAGGCATTGTCGCATTTTGTTAGCCAATTGCAACACGCGAGGTCTCATTCCGCGTGACGCACGCCTAACGTTGCACCATGACAATCCCGACCGATCGACAGCGAGCCTCGGCAGCAGCGCTTGTCGGACGAATCGTCGCGGGAATCGTCGCGCTCATGGCCGGCCTGGTTTTTCTGCTGGCCGCCTGGATCGTCCTGGGCAGTCGACTCGGCGAACCTGGACAGGATCCACACGGCTATGGCCTGGTGTTCGGAACGCCGCTGGCGATCTGCGCCGGGCTCGTCGTCGCCCTCGTGGCGCCGATCATCTTCGCGCCGCGACGCTGGGGTCGTTCGTACGGCATCAGTCTTGCTGTGTTCGTGATCGTGTCGGCGCTTCTGGTTGTGGCGTTGCTGACCGCCTGATTCGGGCTTTTCGCTTGCGCTATCGAGCGCTGATAATGCACATTATGTCAAGTAACATGTTTTTCGTGCTGCCCCGGCGAGAGATCGCGTCGTCGCGGTTGCCTTCATTGGCCCTGCAACAAACGCATCGCTGCCGCCCTCCAGCCGGCAGGGTCATCGCCTGCGGGGATAAACATCAGCGAGTACCACAGCACGAGGGCATCCCACCGCTGAAGCTCGACGTCACGCAAGGGCCGCACCGACTGGTATCCCGCCAGAAGCCATTGGCGAACGTCTTCAGAGACAGGTCCCCAATCGCGAAATCGAGTACCGAGGAGCACCGCGGCCTGAGCCAGTTCGACAACGGGGAAATCGAACCGTGCTTCTTCGAAGTCCAGGATTGCTGCGATGCGGTCCTCGACGACAAGGACGTTCGCCGATCTAAAATCACCGTGCACGAGCTGTGCCGCCAATGGCTGGCTCGATTGGCTCGTGGCGAGCCGACGCAACTCGAGCACAGCGCGCTCGGGAACGTTCGTCGATTGTTCCGAATCCAGCCAATCTGAAATTCTCGCTTCAACCGGCAATTGCCCAGTTGCCGATGACGGCAGTTCGTCGTCAAGCGGGCAATGCGCTAACGAAGCGTGCAGCCGAGCCAATGCGGCACCGGCGGCACGCACCTGGATCTCATTGCTGACATCGAGCAGCTCGCCGACGATCCGGCGCTGCAGCCCAACCGAAGCGCCGGCCACCTCTACCTGCAGGCTGCCACCGGAGGTCGCCACAGGAGTAGATACCGGCAGGCCTTCCTCACCCAGCCAATTGGTCAGTGTGGCCAGCGCTGCGAGCCGCGCGAAGCGATTCGGGTCCACCGACCATTTCACAATGTAGGCCTCTGCCCCTGAGCGAATCCACGCGAGGGCGTTGCGGTCACTCATGACGATTCTGTCGCACGAATCGACGGGTATCCCCCACTCTTCGACGACTACTGCTGAGATCCACCGGCCAGCAGAAACGGCATCTCGGAAACCGAACCGATCGAACAGGACGACGCGAGGCGCGTCGACCTCCCACAACATCTCAAGCGAAGGCGTGAAGGACTGAGTCATGCTCTCATCCCACCATGGCGGCGCGCGGACAGAGAGTATTCGCACCACGTCACTATGACGAACCAATCCATAGCCGATCTCGAGGCTCGTTTCGCATAGCCGCAATCGTCCCTGCCGCAGCCACGAGGATCGCCCTACTATGGGTGCCACCGCAGCCCGGACAGCGACGCGATGGGTCGTCGCAGTAGCTCCTGGCGGACTCGACGTGTGCATCAAAGGAGAGCAACCGGAATGAGACAACTTCGATACTCGATCAACGTCACGCTCGACGGCTGCTGCCATCACGAGGCAGGCCTTCCGCCCGACGCGGAGTCCATGCGCTACTGGACCGCGGAGATGGAACGAGCCGATGCCCTGCTCTTTGGCCGGGTCACATACGAAATGATGCAGTCGGCATGGCGGAAGCCAGCCACGGGCGTATGGCCTGACTGGGTGGACGCGGTGCAGCTTCCCTTCGCCGAGGCCATCGACGGGGCGAAGAAATACGTCGTGTCGAGCACTCTGAGCGAGGTCGATTGGAATGCCGAGTCACTGCACGGAGACCTGGGTTCCGCAGTTCAACAGCTCAAGGAAGAGCCGGGCGAAAGCTTGTGGGTGGGCGGGGTGACGCTCCCCCGCGCTTTGGCCGACCTCGGACTGATCGACGAGTACGAGTTCGTCGTGCAGCCGGTGATCGCCGGATACGGACCCACACTGCTGTCCGGCCTGCGAGAGCGCATCCAACTCGAGCTCGTGGACCGTCAGGAGTTCAGTTCGGGAGCCGTGGCTGTGCGCTACCGGCCCTCCTGAATTTTCGTTCCGATGTCGATCCGGGTCGGCCCCGTTCGACGTACTACCAAGAGGACGCACCGGGCGGCCTCGCACGAAGGGAAACCACCATGAAGTTCATGCTCATCATGCGCGACACCCAGGAGGCGTTCGAGGCAAGCCAGGAGGTCGATTTCGAAGAGATCATCAATGCCATGGGCGCATACAACGAGTCGTTGATGAAAGCGGGTGTGTTCGTCGATGCAGCAGGCCTCGAAGCACCGGCCGAGGGATTCGTCGTCGACTTCGCCAGCGAGAAGCCCATCGTCACCGACGGTCCGTACGGCGAGACGCACGAATTGTTCAACGGGTTCTGGATCCTTGAGGTCTCGAGCAAGGAGGAAGCCATCGAGTGGGCGAGCCGCGCTCCCCTGGGCCCGGGATCGAAGCTCGAGGTACGCCGTATTCCGAGCCAGGAGGAGGCCTTCGCCGACTTTCCCGACAACGAGTATGTGAAAAAGGGCGCTGAGCTGCGGTCCGAAGCCCGCTGAGACGGCTCGGTCCCAGAGACATCGTGACCGACATCCGTCGAACTGTCGACGCCGTCTGGCGCATCGAGAGCGCGCGTATCGTCGCGACACTTGCCCGGATGACCGGCGACGTCGGCCTTGCCGAGGACCTCGCGCAGGAAGCGATTGTCGAAGCGCTGGCCCGCTGGCACGAGTCGGGCGTCCCGCACAACGCGGGCGCCTGGCTGACGGCGGTAGCGAAGCGGAAGGCGATCGACGGCTGGCGCCGACGGGAACGTCTCGATCAGCGATACCTCGCGATCGCTCGCGACCTGTCTCGGACAAGCGCTGACGAATGGCGGCCGATCGAGGACGACGTCGTGCGACTCGTGTTCACCGCGTGCCATCCCGTGCTCTCGCGAGAGTCCCAGGTCGCCCTCACCCTGCGGGTCGTTGCCGGTCTCACGACCGAGGAGATCGCTCGGATGCTGCTGGTTCCGGTCGCGACGGCGCAGCAGCGCATCGTGCGCGCGAAGAAGACGCTCGCTGCGGCCCACATCCCTTTCGAATCGCCCGACCCGAGTGAGTGGACCTCGCGCCTCGGCGCGGTGCTCGGCGTGGTGTACCTCGTCTTCACGGAGGGCTACGCAGCGACCTCGGGCGATCGATGGATCCGACCGGAGATCGCGAATGAAGCGCTGCGCCTGGGCAGGGTGATCGAAGGCCTGCTCCCTCGGGAGCCCGAAGTGCACGGCCTCGTCGCGCTGATGGAGTTCCAGTCATCACGATTCGGCGCACGCGTCGCTCGCGATGGCACCCCGATCCTCCTCGCCGACCAGGATCGGTCCCGGTGGGATCACTCCCGGATCGCACGCGGTCGCGCAGCTCTCAAGAGAGCGGATGCCACGGGTCGCGGCCGCGGAAGCTACGCCCTGCAGGCGGCTATCGCCGAGTGCCACGCGATCGCACCGAGTGTCGCGGACACCGATTGGGATCGCATCGTGCTGCTCTACGAGGTGCTCGGCCGTCTGGCACCCAGTCCCGTTGTCGAGCTGAATCGCGCGGTAGCAGTGTCGATGGCGACAGGTCCCGCGAACGCGTTGCGTATCGTCGATCGTGTGGCGTCCGAGGGGAAGCTGCGCGGTTCGCACCTGCTGCCGAGCGTTCGCGGAGAACTGCTCGCGCGACTCGGCCGCACCGACGAGGCGCGGTCCGAACTCATCGCTGCCGCCGACCTCGCGACAAATGAGCGGGAGGGCGTCGTGCTGCGCGCCAAGGCCGCAGCGCTCTGACGAAACTGGCGCCTCTTACTTACGCGTAAACACGTAGTGCACCACTCCGCTGGGCGATGCCGTCACCTCGAGATCGTATCGTTCTTCCAGCCCCTCGAGTTCGTCCCACAACCGCACTCCCCTGCCGAGCACGATCGGTACGACGACGACGTGCAGATAGTCCACCAGGTCCGCCTCGAGGAATTCACGCACGACAGTCGGCCCGCCACCGAGGCGCACATCGAGGCCGCCAGCGAGCTCGACGGCGAGGTCGAGGGCATCGCGGGGATCGAGCTGGCGAAACAGGAACGTGGTCTCGCCGACGGCGAGGTCGGGACGAGAGTGATGCGTCAGCACGATCACCGGCGAGTGAAATGGCGGCTCCTCGCCCCACCATCCCCGCCAGGACTCGTCCTCCCATGGGCCGAGCTGCGGTCCGAACTTGCGCCGCCCCATGATCTCGGCGCCGATCCCCCGGTTCGTTGCCGCGGCAAAGGCGTCATCCACGCCCCTCGTTCCTCCCCCGATCGCCTCATCCTCGTGACCGGTCATGGAGACGAAGCTGTGAGTGGGAAAGAACCAGCCCATCAGTCGCTGGCCGGCATGGCCGAACGGAGTCTCGAAGCTCTGCCCCTCCCCCGTGGCGAATCCGTCGATCGACACGGCGAGATTGTGCACGCGGAGTTTCGCCATTCGGGTGCCTCTTTCCTGGGCGGGATCAATCCGATCAAGCCACTATGGCACCACCGGGAACGGAAGCCGCAGGGGTTGCCCATGGCCGCCCAGCATGCGAAATTCGCAGTGTGGACCTCGCCCCTCTGCCCTCGTCAGCGACGTGGGTCCACGCCGACGTCCGCTCCGGCTTCGAGGTGTTGTTCACCGACGAGGGAACCGAGGCTATCCGGCTCCGTGGAACTACCACCGCAATCGAGAACGACGTCGGATGGTCGGTCGGCTACGACTACGACATCGATCCGAAGTGGAATGTCCGCCGCGTGCGAGTTGCCGGTTCCGACCCGCGTGGAGACAGGGAGCGAGTGATCGAGCGGATGAGTCCCGGTCGATGGACCATCGATGGAGCACCTGCCGCGCACCTGGACGGGTGTATCGATGTCGACCTCGAGTCGTCAGCCGTGACCAATGCCATCCCCGTTCACCGTATTCCGTTCGAGCAAGGCCAAACCATCGATGCCCCCGCAGTGTTCGTGACGGCGGGCGATCTGGCGGTGCTGCGACTCGAGCAGCAGTACACGCTCAGGAGCCGCCCTGATGTCCCGGAGGAAATCGCCTTCGACTACTACTCCCCCACTTTCGATTTCCACTGCGAGCTGCACTACGACGCGAGTGGCCTGGTCGTCGACTATCCGGGCATTGCGCGGCGGAACAGCTAATGTGACACCAGCAAAAAGTATTGACTGGTGTCACGGCTGACCAGCACAATGTCCGGATGGAGGCAACGGACGCCGTGCGAGCTCGACCCCGGGACTGGGCGGCACTCGCCCTCCTGGCCGTGCCGTGCATGCTCGTTTCGGTCAACTCGAATCTCCTGAATCTCGCATTCCCTGCCATCGCCGCAGACCTGCAGCCCACATCGAGCGAGCTGCTGTGGATCTCCGATATCTACGTCTTCCTCGTCGCCGGTCTTCTCCTGCCCTTCGGCGTCCTCGCCGATCGTTTCGGTCGACGCCGGCTGCTCCTGGCAGGGGCCGCCGTGTTCGGGTCGGCTTCCATCGCGGCCGTCCTCGCGACAGGCCCCCTCATGCTCATTGCCTGCCGCGGGGCGATCGGCGTCGGCGCGGCGATGGTCGCTCCGTCGACGCTCTCCCTCATCCGGTCCATGTTCCGTATTCCCGAGCAGCGCTCCGTCGCCCTCGGTATCTGGACGGCCAGTTTCGCGCTCGGCGGCATCCTCGGTCCGCTCGTCGGAGGGACACTGATCCAGGCAGTGTCCTGGCGGGCGATCTTCGCGGTGACCCCGCCTGTGATGGCCGTGCTGCTCGTGCTGGGTCCGGCACTGCTGCCCGAGTACCGCAGCGTCATCCGTCGTCGCATCGATGTCGTGGGAATCGTCATGGCCATCGCGGGAGTACTCGGCACGGTGTACGCCCTGAAGCAGCTCAGCACACAGTCCGCTCCGCTCGTTCCGGTGCTGGTTGCGCTCGCCGGAGCGGTGCTTCTCGTCGGATTCATTCGTCGCGAGACGCGCATCGACGACCCCATTCTCGACGTCACACTGTTCCGCAATCGAGCGTTCGCCGTGCCGCAGGCGGGCAATGCGCTCGCGTTCGCCGTCCTCTACGGCACGCAACTGCTCATCGGGCAGTACCTGCAGTCAGTCCTCGGCCTTTCACCGCTGGAAGCCGGTATCTGGACGATTCCGAGCGCCGCGGCATACGCGATCGGCGGCCTCGTCGCGCCCCGCCTCGGCGGCCGGTTTGGCGCGGCACGGGTCCTGGCTTTCGGCCTCGCCGTCTCTGCGGCCGGTTTCGCGATCGTTGCCGCGATCGATGTCACTACGGGACTGGTCGCCTTCACAGCCGGAAGCGTCGTGTATTCGCTCGGACTCGCTCCGGTGTACCAAGCGACGACCGAATCGTCGATCGCGGCGGTTCCCACGGAGCAGGCGGGTGTCGCCGGAGCCACGCTCGAATCCATCACCAACCTCGGCGGCGCGCTCGGCATCGCCCTCTTCG
>Ga0247812_10000480_pt1 | contig 25787 bp, 18 predicted proteins | sample UWRJL149409B1_FD_178011 | JGI IMG/M metagenome (GOLD analysis project Ga0247812, IMG submission 178011) | Plant litter microbial communities from Arlington Agricultural Research Station in Wisconsin, United States - UWRJ-L149-409B-1 | ecosystem: Environmental > Terrestrial > Plant litter >...
TTTGTATTAGATTATTTCAACTCCGGCGATACCACTAAAAAACCTGCCGGCAAGCCCTGGGCACTCAACTTCCAAAAGATCGCCATTAATAATTTTCATTTCAGGTACAAGAATAAGCTGCGTGATACCGTAATAAACGGCGTAAACTTTAATGATATTGATGTAAAGCGTTTCAGCATTGTGGTGCGCAATATGGATCTGAAAAACCATTTGTTTAAAGCCAATGTTACCGGCCTTACCCTGCGCGAAAAGAGCGGCTTTTTTGTAAAGAACTTTAACTCCAACGCTACTATAGACACTACAGAGATCCTGTTACAGAACCTCAACATCATTACGCCAAACTCTAACGTGAAGAACTTCTTCCGCATGCGGTTTAAATCGTTTAATGATTTTGACGATTTTGAGAACAAGGTTAACATGGATGCCGATTTTAAAACCTCGCACCTGTCTTCTAAAGATGTAGCCTATTTTACCAGCTCTTTGGGTAAAATAAATTTTGAACTGGGCATTGATGGCCGCATTCGCGGCCTGGTGAACAATCTTAAGGCCAAAAGCCTTACCGTTACCGCCGCGCAGGCAACATTCATAAAAGGCGATTTCAATTTAACGGGACTGCCCGAATGGGAAAACACCTTCCTGCAGCTAAAATTCGACCAGATTGCCACGAACAAAAAGGATCTGGATTACCTGTACACCCACTTTACTGGTAAGCAAAATGCCAAGGTTCCGGCAATAGTTGGTAAATTCGGCAACATCAACTTCAGCGGAAGGTTTACCGGTTTGCAGGATGATTTTGTGGCCTATGGTACATTTAAAACCAAGCTGGGCCGTTTCGATCCGGACATCAACCTTAAAATTAATAAAGCAGGCATACCCAGTTACAGCGGTAAGATCAGCACCAGCAATTTCGACCTCGGTACTTTAATTGACGATAATACTATAGGCCGCACCACGCTTACCGCCAATGTAAAAGGCAGCGGCGATGAGCTGAAAAACCTTGCGGTAAAAGGCGACGCACGGATTGCATACATCGGCCTAAAAGGGTATAACTATAATAATGTTGTGGTAAACGGCAGCTTTGTTAAAAAAATAGTAACGGGTAAAGTAACCGTTAACGATAAAAATGTTAAGCTAAACATCAGCGGCAGCGTTAACATGAACCCTACATTGCCCATTTATGATTTTAAAGGCAACATTGCCGATGCCCGCCTGCATAAGTTAAAGCTGCTAAAGGATACCATTACCTTTAACACTCAAATGAACACCAATTTCTCGGGCAATAACCTGGAGAATTTGGATGGCAGCATTCTGCTCACCGGCATTCGTATTACCGACCCGAGGAACAGCTACGTGGTAGACACCGTTTCTTTATCTGCCAACGGAAAAGGCAACGACCGCACCATCGCCCTGAAATCCGACTTTGCAGATGGCGGTATCAAGGGGAGCTTTAACCTGGCTACCCTGCCCTCTTACTTTAAAACTATTGCCAAAAAGTATATTCCATCGCTAAAGGCTGATATTGTTACTCCCAAGCCACAGCACTTTGATTTTAACCTGACGCTGAAAGATCTCGACCCGGTTACGGCTATGTTTATCCCCGATCTGAAGATCCCCGAACAGGGCTCATTTGTGGGTAAATTCAACTCCGACGAGAAAACGGCAACCTTAAGCGGTTTTGTAAAAACCATTAAGTACGGCAAAATAGTTTTCCATGATTTTATTATTGATGAAAGCACCAGCGACGATATGCTTGGCCTCAACTTATCTCTTAGTCAGGTAGATCTTACAGACAGCTTATTCATCAAAAACATTAACATTACCAACTTCCTTAAAAACGACAGTCTTAATTTCAACGTTAAGTTATCCGATAAATCGGCCACCAACCAGCTGGATCTTTACGGCCTGGTAGAATTTGGGCGCGATACCACCGCCAAGCTAAAAATACTGCCATCAGACGTCATACTGGAGCGCGAGAACTGGAAGATACAGGACCAGGTGCGCATCCGCCTGCTGGATGGCAAAACACAGGTGGAAGGTTTTGAGCTTTCTAACGGCGTACAGGAGGTTAGAATAAACGGTTTTATATCTGATAGCCCGGAAGATAAATTGAAACTTACTTTTGAAAAATTCAGCATGGCTACGCTTAACCAGCTTACACGCACATCGGGCGTTACGCTAAAGGGGGCGCTGAACGGCGATGTGATCTTCAGCTCCATCACCAAAAAACCGGGCGTAGATGCTACTTTAGGGATAGACTCCTTAACAATGAATAAAACGCTGGTTGGTGATGTGAAAATTAAATCAAACCTGGATAACCAGCGCGAGCAGGCCAATATCAAAATGAACATTACCAACCGTGGTTTAGAAACCATGAGCATTGCCGGCATTTATACCCTTGGGCACGATGCTGGTGATAACCTTGATTTTGATGTAAAAATGGACCGCACCGAGGCCGTAATATTTACGCCTTTTGTAAAAGGGCTGGTATCAGACCTGAAGGGCACAGTATCTGCCAATCTCAAAATGTCGGGCTCGCCATCCAACCCCGAACTTAACGGCGATATTTCTTTAAATAAAACAGGCATCACGGTAGATTACCTAAAAACTGCCTATACTATTGATGATAAGCTGAACGTAAGCAACAGCGTTATCAATATTGATAAAATGGTGTTAAAAGACATTAAAAACGGGCAGGGCGAGGCTAACGGCAAGGTAGACCTGAACAACCTGGCCAACCCTACCATTGATATCACCCTGGAGGCTAAAAACATGATGGCGCTGAACACTACGTTTAAGGACAACCACCTTTACTATGGTACAGCATACGGCACGGGTACGTTTAAATTTAACGGCCCGGTTGATAACATGAAGATTGACATTAAAGCTAGTACCGAAGAAGGCACCATCTTTAACATCCCGCTTAACACTTCTTCTACCGCCGCCGATTATGATTTCATCCGTTTTGTAAACCATAACGACACTACTAAAAAAGCGGTTGATAAAGTAAACGCATTTAACGGTGTAACCCTGAACTTTGACCTTACTGTTGACGAAAAAACGATAGTACGCATCAGTACAGATTACGGCGTTTTAGAGGGTACCGGGCAAGCACGTAACTTAAAGCTGAATATTAACAGCCTTGGCGATTTTGAGATGTTTGGGGATTTTCTTATCACATCGGGCAAGTTTGAATTTACCGCCAAGGATTTCATCAGCAAGAATTTTGTGGTGAGCCAGGGCGGTACCATCCGTTGGACGGGGAACCCTTCTGTGGCTGAGATCAATTTAAAGGCCCTTTACGAAGTGCGTACAGATATTGCACCGTTGTATACCGCAGCGGGTTTACAATCACCACAGGGGCACAAGCAGGTATTGGTACAGGCAGAATTGATCATCACCAAATCGCTCTTGCAACCGAATATCGATTTCAACTTCAACTTCCCGGTAGATCCATCTATTAAGGACGACCTGAGCACTTACCTTGCTGATAATAACAACCGCAGCCAGCAAGCGCTGAGCATCATCGTCCGCCGTAATTTTGCATCGGGTACAGGCAGCAACCTAACTAACCAGGTGCTGGGTACGGCAACAGAAGCGGTAAGTGAGTTTGCGTTTAACAAACTCAACAGCTTTATCTCACAATCAAACATCAAGAACTTTGATTTGAACATCCGCTCGCTGAATGATGCCAGCGTGGGCTTCAGGTTTTGGAACGACAGACTGATACTGAACGGAAGCTTTTACTCTAACACCGGCACAAGCGACCTGTTCAACAACCGCAGCAGCTTACTGAATACTGATTTTAGAACACTTACCAAGGATTACGAAATACAGTACCTTATCCGTAAGGATGGTAACCTGCGTGCACGATACTCCTACCGCGCGCTTAACAGCACCACGCTAAACACCATTAACGATGCATTGGGCGTGCAATATGTAAACGGTGTGGGTTTAGTTTACCAGCGTGATTTTGATACTTTTGGTGAGTTCTTCCGTAACATATTCAGGCAAAGCAGGCGCAGCAATACGCCTACAAACCCTATCCCGGTACCGGCAAATACCACCACCCCGGCTGTAAACAATACCAGCCCGGATGATAATAACGATAAGGAAGACGAAGCGCTGGAGAATTAATTAATGCTCGCGCATAATAGCGTGATCCATTTTATCTCTCTTAGTTCGCAGGTAAACCTCGTTGTGTGGGTTTGATTCAATTTCTATTGGCAGGTTTTCTACAACTTCTAAGCCGTAACCTATCAGGCCGGCACGTTTTGTAGGGTTATTGGTAAGCAGGCGCATTTTAGATACACCCAGGCTGCGCAGAATTTGTGCACCAATGCCGTAATCGCGCTGATCCATTTTAAAGCCAAGCTTAATATTGGCTTCAACGGTATCCAGTCCGTTTTCCTGCAGGTGGTATGCTTTCAGTTTATTGATGAGCCCAATGCCACGGCCTTCCTGGTTCATATAAACAATTACGCCCTTACCCTCTTTGCTTATGATCTCCATAGCCTTGTGCAACTGCGGGCCGCAATCGCAACGGCAGGAACCAAAGATATCGCCGGTAACGCATGAACTATGCACACGTACCAATACAGGTTCTCCGGGTTCCCACTCACCTTTTACAAGGGCAAGGTGGTTTTCGCCCGTATCCATTTGAGTATAGGCAACCATATCAAAATCGCCCCATTCGGTAGGCATCTTTACAGATACTTCCTTACGCACCATAGATTCGGTATCCAGGCGATAAGCGATAAGGTCTTTTATAGAAACAATTTTAAGATCAAATTCCTTAGCCATCTGCAATAACTCGGGCAGGCGGGCCATGTCGCCGTCCTCCTTCATTATTTCACAAATAACACCGGCTGGCTCAAAACCAGCCAATACGGATAGATCGATAGCGGCCTCGGTATGGCCAGATCTGCGTAATACACCGCCGTCTTTGGCTATCAACGGGAAAATATGCCCAGGCCTGCCTAAGTCTGCCGGTTTAGTGGCAGGGTCAATTAGGGCCAGGGTAGTTTTAGAGCGATCTGTAGCGGAGATGCCGGTAGTGCAGCCATGCCCCATCAGATCTACCGAAACCGTAAAGTTAGTTTCGTGCGAAGTGGTGTTATTGGTTACCATCGGCTCCAGCTCCAATTCGTGGGCGCGTTGTTTGGTTATAGGGGCGCACACCAGGCCGCGGCCGTAGCGCACCATAAAGTTTATAGTTTCGGGGGTAGCATTGCGGGCGGCAGTTAAAAAGTCACCTTCGTTCTCGCGGTCTTCATCATCAACTACAATAATGGTTTTGCCTGCTTTTATAGCCTCTATTGCTTCCGGTATGGTATTGAGCATTGTATGTATATTTTGGGGACTGGGGGACTGTGCTGACGAAAAATCAGGTGTGCCTTAGGTCAGAGCAAATTTAAATGATAATTAACTGAATAGAGTCGGTATTTTGTAAAACTATAGCCGGGCTGTTTTGCGGATGCGGAAGCGTTTAAAATAGCGTTTATACATGTCCATATCAAATAGTGCAGAATCTGTAGCGGCTTTGTAGGTGAGAAACAACCCGATTGGGAACAACGCTGCAATAGCCACCCAAGCGCCTATTAAAGGAGAGAGATCCCCTTCCTTGGCAGATTTTTCGCCAATGGTAGTAATGATATGATAGATAAGGAAAAACACTACAGATACTACCACAGGCAGCCCCAGGCCCCCTTTACGGATAATAGCCCCCAGCGGCGCCCCTATTAAAAACAGCACAATACATGCGGCACCCAGGGTGAATTTCTTTTGATATTCCAGCACATAACGCCTAACGTTTTTTGTAATATCGCTATGGCCGTTCGCCCGGTTCTTCATCATATCCTGTATCTGCCGCACCTCACTTGATGAGTTATTGAGCGCATTAAGCTTATCATTTAAGCCGTGCAGCAACACGCTATCTGCCTTTATAGGCTTCACTTTAGCCATTTGCGGCATGGCGAAATACTTGATAGATGGCGTAACCAATGCAAAATTGGTATTTACCGTACTATCAATATTTCGGTTTGATGAATCTACATAATGCTGGATCTGCCGCAGGTTCATCATTTGCGAGGCGTTCCTGAATTCATTTTCATCAGTTCGCTTCATGGTAAGCCCTTCCAGGCTGAACTTTTGCTCGGTTCCTTTAAATCGGAACCGTGTAAGTTTTTGCCGTGGGTTGTAACCCGAAGTACCGGGACTTTCCTCATACCGCACGCCATTGTTTAGCTTTAAGATAAGGTAAAGGTCATCCTTAGAGCGGTACATCAACCCCGATTCGGCAAAAGTAACTATCCAGTTACTCTCGGGCACCCCGCGCGAGTAGATCATGATACCATGCAGCGTTTGCCCATCAGGGTCTTTCTGGCGCACACGGATAGAATAGCCAGGGAAACGGTTACTGAAAACATTCTCGGGCAGTAAGTCGGCCGATTTTTGTTTACGGGCATCGTACAGCAGCGAATAATATTTAAGGTTGGCAACCGGCAGCATATAATCAGAGAAAAAAAAGGCAGCCACGCTGAGCACCAATACCACCACCATCATGGGGTACATGGCGCGCCGTAAGGAGATACCGGCAGATTTAATAGCCACCAGTTCGTAGTTTTCGCCCAGGCTGCCATACGTCATGATAGAGGACAGCAGTACCGAAAGCGGCAGTGCCATAGCCACGTTGGTGGCAGAATTGTACATCATCAGCTCCAGGATGATATACCACTGGAAACCTTTGCCTATGAGGTCATCGATGTATTTAAATAAAAATAGCATCAGCAGCACAAACATTACAATGAATAAGGTTACAATAAATGGCCTTATAAATGATTTGAGCAGTAAGAGATGTATTTTCTTCATCAGGGCAAAGCTACGGCATTATAACAACCGCATATGCATAACTGTAATTATGCAGGCATATTGTAAATGGCCGCGCAAAAATAAGCAAATAATACTAAGCGCCCAGTACGCTTATCAGGTAGTCGATCTGGTTATCCCAGATCTGTTTCCGCTCTGTAATGGTCTCTTCGGTGGCAAAATCGGTAATACTAAGGGCCACATCGTTGGTTAATTCGTCCTGAATGATCTCCATTTCAAAAAAAGTTTGAGGCTCATCATCCACCCATTTAAAGCGCACCAGCTTGTTCTCTTTAATGGCAACCAGCTTGGCATTTTGCTTCTCACCGTCCCAGGTAAAAGTGTACAATTGATCCCTAACTGTCACATCATCAGCGAACCACTGGCTTAAACCGTTGGCTTCGTTAAGGAAAGTATATAGTATCCTTGGGGAGGATTTTATCTCGTATTCTATGTTGAATTTCTTCTTCTCGGGCATGGTGGTTTTAATCGTTAGCAACCATTAGGATGTAAATGTTAACATTTTTTCTAAAGAAAACGAATTTCTGCTATATTTGCAAACCTTTTTCAGGAACCATCAAAATATATCATGGGAAAGGCACTCATATTATATGAGTAAAATAATAACCCGGCGGGGTAGCTCAGATGGTTAGAGCGTAGGATTCATAATCTTGCCGTTTTTGAAGCCACACGGTCTGAAATGGATTAAAATGGCGTTTCCCAAAACGCACAGCCACCATAAAAAACCACCACGCCACAGGTTAAGCCAGTCAAACCGTTAACAAAACCGTTAACAAAACGCGACCTTTGAACGGGGCGTGAAAACAAATTTTTTTCACTTAAAAATGTTTTCACATGGCAACCGCAAAAATTGTTACATGGAGCCGCAAAGACAAAAACGGCAATTTCCCCATCGGGATTAAAGTTTCACAAAATGGTATTCCTGCTTATTTGTTCGAGGGCAACGCAATTGCCTCCCGCGATCACTGGGATGCAAGCAAGCAGCAAGTAAAGAAAACCCACCCGCACGCAATGCGGCTGACAAATTTTCTTTCTAAAAAACTGTCCGAGGTAAACGAGAAAATTCTCGAATTTGAAACGGATAAAAAAACCTATTCGGCGGAAGATATCGTCAACGCTATCAAGCCAAAGCCTGTACAGGCACCGCCAACTCTGCCCAAACTGCCATTATTCAAAGATGTAGCCGATAACCATCTGCGGGAACAGAAAATCCTTGGCAATTATGATGTGCAGAAAACCGATAAAAGCCGATTGAAACGCTTTTATGAATTTGCTGGGGAAAACGTAACCTTTCCCGAAATTACCGTCGATTTCCTGCGCCGCTATACGGTTTTCCTGAAAACAGAGCGCAACCGCAATAAAAAAGAACAAAAGCCCTTAAGCGACCGCTCGGTTACCAACCACCTGTTGGCAATACGTACGCTGTATAACCGCGCTATCACTGCAGGGTTGGTAGGAAAGGATAATTACCCTTTTGGCGGAAGGGAAAAGATCATGATTAAATTCGGCAAGACGGAAAAAATCGGGTTGGTAGGCGATGAAATCAACCTGCTTAAACAATACCAGTTCCCCGCACACCAAAGGCACTTGCACCACAGCCGCAATATCTGGCTGGTGTGTTTTTATTTTGCCGGAATGCGTATCACGGATGCGCTGCTGCTGAAATGGTCGGATTTCCAGAATGGGCGGTTTTATTATACCATGTCTAAAAATGGCGAGCCGGGATCGTTGCCTATCCCCCCGGCAATTGCCGCTATTTTAGAGGAATATAAAAGCGAACTCAAAACGCACGATCTTGTGTTTTCTTACCTGAAATGCCTCGACAGCCTCAATGACCGCTATGCCTTGCGCAGGCGCATTAATTCCGTCACCCGTTTAATTGGCGAACACATGGGCGTTACCATGGAATTGCTGGACATCAATAAAAATGCCTCACCGCACAAAGCCCGCCACGCCTTTGCACAACGCGCCGAAGAAAAAGAAATCCATCCAAAGGTACTGCAAAAGATGTATCGCCATGAAAGCATTATCACGACAATGCAGTACCAGTCTAACTTCTCGCATAAGAAAGCGGATGAAGCGCTGGAAGCGGTGATTGATTTCTGATATTTATAACTGCATTGCTTAAATAAACTACCTTTGAAAAACTAATTATAAAAAGATGGCAATATTAACAGCAGCGGGTTCAGGTTTTGTAAAGTATGATGAAGAACTTTTAAACTTAAAGGGCTTCAGAGAAATAGGAAAATATAACGAAGGAAGTGATTACACGATATCTTTTACGCCCTTCATGCCATTAAAAGAAGATTGGGAAAGTAATGTAGCCGGCACCTGGCACATTTCTTACGACAGCAGCGATGACAGAGACAAAGATTTTCAATTGATTGAAGAAGTGTTGAAGCAAGGATAGCCATTTCTAAGAACAATAAGGGGGCGAAATCCCCTTTGTCGTTTTCAGGCTTATCATTTGCAATTCATCCCTAAACACGAAAAACATGCCGCAGGACGTAAGCCACAAACGCGCGGGGGCAATACATCTAATTATGCTTTTCATCAAGGTGTTTTCTATCGCCCGTTAGGCATTCCACCATTGTATCGATTTCGCCAAGAAGCTTACTCGCGCCTTTATAAACATCGCCGTGAATTGGCGCTTTAGTACATGCCCTAAACCGTCTTACATCTTTGAAGGGAACACCCTGCCAAGCCGTGACCTTTGGGATGCAAAGAAACAGGAAATCAAAAAATCATTTCCCATGCCGCACGGCTGACCAATTACCTCACTAAAAAACTTTCCGAAGCACGCGACAAGGCGTTGCAGATGGAAACAGAGGAAACGCAGGTTTCAGCGCAAGAGATTAAAGAAACCATCCGCAACAACCCGGATGTAAAAGAAAAAGTAAAGGCGTTTCGTTCAAAGAGATTGCCGACCAGTATCTAAGAGGACAATTTGAATGCGGCAACCGCGATGTGTATCTGGCCGACAAAAGCCGCTTGGTGCGTTTCTATGAGTTCAGCAAAGGCGGCAATCTGCCTGTGTCTGCCGTCAATGCAGATTTTTTGCACCGCTATACCGTTTACCTGCGGAAAGACATTAAAAGGGTTGGTAACGCCGACACGCCGCAAAAACCATTAAGCGAACGGACAATCATCAATCACTTGCTGATTATCCGCACGCTATGGAACAGGGCGCTTACCGCCAAAGCCGTAACCAATGATAATTATCCTTTTGGTGCTGACGGTAAAATATCGATCAAATTCCCCGAGTCTGTAAAAATTGGTTTAAACGAAATGGAAATTGAGCAATTGGAACAAGTTGATTTATCTAGTAAACCATCACTTAACCATGCGAGAAATATTTGCCTAACAGGCTATTATTTCGCAGGAATGCGCATCACCGATACGCTGCTGCTGAAATGGTCTGACTTTCAGAATGGCCGTTTATATTACAAAATGTCAAAGAATGGCGAGCCGGGTTCGCTGAAAGTCCCGGCCAAAGCCGCCGCCATTTTGGAGCAATATAAGGATGTTCCAAACATCAACGGGCTGATATTCCCCGACCTCAATCGGCTGACTAATCTCAACGACCGCATGAAACTGCGGAAAGAAATAAACGTAGCTGAAAACCGCATCAATAAATCCATTAAGGCGGTAATGAAAAAGATAGGGTGCACCAAAAGTATTTCACCGCATAAATTCAGGCATAGCTTTGCACAGCGTGCAGAAGAAATGAACGTATCGCCAAAAGTATTGCAAAGGCTGTACCGCCACGAATCCATCAACACAACGATGATCTATCAATCCAATTTCTCGCATCAAAAAGCGGATGAGGCACTGGATGCAGTTATCGGGTTTTAAATACATAACATAGATAAAGACGTCAAATCAATAATGGAAGCACGCTTGTTGTTTTTTAATTTGATAAAAAAATAAATAATCAAAGCGCAAATGCAACTGCTTCTAAAGCAGAAAACAAAAAGGAAGCGACCATACTAAGCAATGTATAATATGGTCGCGGCTTTTATTATAATTGCAAACTCCAATAAGCAACCCGGCATATATAGTCCAAGCTTGCTTAAGCTGAAAGCTTATTTTGTTTTTAAGTCTAAGTTTCTAAACTTAGACCAGTGGGGTTAAGTCTGTTTAGATTCCCTACTCGTGAGGCTTACCATGAATTATTCATACAAAAATCTGTTTTCAATTATTTGTTTTGCTGCGAAATGAGCACCATCCTCTATTTCTCCTTCTGAAGGATATTTTGCAATCCTTTCTATCTCTCTTAGCAGTTCGGGATCAATTTTATCGGGGGAATATTTAACTAAAGCATTAAGGATGTTGAATTTCCAATTTTCATCTCCTGTTTTGAGAATTAGTAGTAATTCATTTGATATATCACTAACGTAAGGGATAAAGTATTTTGCAACGCCAAAGGCAATATCCCAATGCATATCTTGAAGAGATTCCAATAAGCGGGGAACATCTGACTTAACGACATTAAAAGGCAGTGAGTTAAGATTTTTGACCGCGGAAATATCGCTCTTGTCTTTCGGGATGTAATATTTTTTATTCATGTTTTTATTCTATACCTCTTACTGATGCTTGTACTAATATAGTGTATATATGCGGCGCTCCACCTGTTTTTATTCCTGGTTTTGTGGCAGCCCAATTTTCGAGCTCTTGTTGAGTGGCCGGTCGTATTGTTGCGTGTGTTCCCTGATAATCTACCTGAAAACCAAGCATTCTTAAAAACTTAACGCTAAGTTTACTTGCCTTCTTTTCACCTGACATAATTTTTGCTTCAGCGGCTGTTTTAAACGCTGACAAACCTCTTTTTTCATTTAAAGGATTTGTATCTGTAACTGGCCTCGGTGTCATTGTACCATTTGATGGGTTTCCTCCACGATAAATATATTCATCATCCTTTTCACCTTCTGCCGTTGGAACTTTATAACCGTTCCTTAAAAGTGCGTTAAAAAACCCTTGATTTGCATTTGGATTTCTAAAACCATCTTTCAGGGCAATCTGATAAGTAAGTTCGAGCTCTGCAGCAGGGTCGTCGTGAGACGAAAACAACTCAATTACAAAGTACCCCAGAAGTCCAAGCCAGCTTGTTTTTAAGAATTTGGTTGGTTCAACTAACTTACCGCTTTTATTGACAAACGTGGTACTGCCTTTTGTTTCCGGCTTTAATTTAACGTCGCAACAAGGATCATCTGTATCAATCGATCCTGGACCCCGATTGTTTGACATCGCTATGCCAATGGCTTTGCTTTTAGCAATAGCTTCTTCTCGCCACCCATCATCAGACTCCATTCCGTCCGGGTCAGTTTTCCCGATGGGATTATTTTCAACATAATTATAAGGTGAAAATCTTCTGTTTGTTTCAGATAGCGGATCTATAACATTCCATCTTCCAATCACCCCGTCATAGAACCTTGCACCATAATCGTACTGCGCCAAGTCGGACTGATATTCCTTGCCATTATATTTGTATTGGTTATCCGGATTAGGCGTCAGATTTGAAGGATATGTTATTTCCCTCCCAAAGGCATAATGGTCTGACGTTTGCAGTATCTCATCGTTGGTTAACTGGCCGTCGTTGTTCTTATCGCTAAATACGGCACGTATACTGCTTAAATGGTCGGTAATATTGTACTCGAAGCTATATGCACCTGTGGAGGGCAGCACTCTACCTTCCGGCGTATGTATCAATTCAATGCTATTGCCTGAATATTCAATCCCGTTGTCGTAGCTGCGTTCTTCCGCTGTAATTCCATTTTTTTTAGTTATTCGCTGCAATTTGTTACCACTAGCGTCGTAAACATAGCTCAATATTTTACTGTCTGTGCTAATCGTAATAGTTTGCGGAAGATTCAGTTCGTTATAGGTAATGTTATTAACTGTTTTCTTGCTATCCGTTATCAGGCTGCCATTGGTGTTATAACTGTACGTTGTGGCTTGCGGTTCAGTGACGGTGCCGTTATCCGTAATGCTATACAGTATATTTCCCCTGCCTTTGGAGGCATGGTTATAATTGTAAACCATATTATTAAGAACAGAGCTTCCTTGTTTCCTTTCCAGGGTAAGGATATTACCCAGTTCGTCATAACTCAGGGTTTCGTTATACCGGTCGTTCCCGGTGCTCTGCGCTTTGCTGGCGGCAAGGATTAAGCGGTTCAATGGGTCATAACTGTATACAAACCCCTTTTGCTCCTGCGCAAGCGAAACAGGCTGCGGCAGTTTGCTTTGCCACTTTACGCTGCTAATGTTGCCATTGTAGTTAGGGTTAATGGTGTACCCGTTGGTGCTTTGATCATAATCCAGTTGCTCTGCAAATACGTCAACCGTAGCGTTGTAGGGATTGTCGTTTAAGTCTGCAGGATTGTTGATAGCCTTTAGCCATCCCCGCGAATTGTAGGCATAGTTGATGTGCTGAAGAAAGCCGGCATTATCCGGTGCCGGTGCCGCGTTATGCAGGTGCTTTACCTTTAGCTGCCCCAATGCGTTGTACTCGGTTTTGGAGAGCGTGACCACTGCGCCCGTATTCGTTGGCGTGATATATTGCTGCTTCAACAGTAGTGGCCTGTTCATGTGATCGTACGCGGGCCAGGTATTAATTGTTACAAGCGGATTGGCAGAGGCCGGCAGGTAATGCCGGCGTATGTTCTTCACCGGCAGGCCCTGAAAGTTGTACTGGTTCTCGCCCATATCATATTTGTTATAGGCTGTCGCGCCGCCCTGGTAATGCTGATTGGTTACCTTTACCGCTCTGCCTTCCTGATCGTAATGCGTTACACTGAAAAGGTAATTGCCTGTCCCCAACACGTTGGTCAACATGGCTACCGGCATGCCCGTAGGGATGCGTTCCAGTGAATCCACCAGCGCGGAAGGCCCTGAGAATACCGATGCCCCGGGGTTAACGGCTGTGTTGGTAACTACGGCATAGCTGTCGTAATACTGCACATTGAGAACCTTGTTATTGCTGCCGCTGCTGATATTCGGCCACGTGGAAGTGGAATAGCCATAAAAGGTTGATGCGTTGGTAAAGGTTTCGTAAAGATTGGTGGTAATGGTATCGGCAATGGCCTGCAAGCTTACGCGGGTCGCAGTCGCGTTATAGTATTTGCCGTTTATTACCAGGCGTCCCTGTCCGTCGTACTTGCTTACCAGCCAGATATCGCTTGCCTTTTGATTAGCGTCCTGGGTCATTATCATTTGGTCACGGTTGTTGTAAACCATGTACTGCCAGCCCTGGCCCGGTATCTTCTTCTCGGTCTGCCGGTTCAGTCCATCGTAATGGTAGCCGTAAAAGAAGTTCAGGAACACGTTGTCCGCCTCTGTAAACGAGGCAGGTACGGCTACCGCGGGGTTACTGCCCGAAGCCGTGGGCAGGGGCGGGATCACGTATCGCAGGTTGCCGAGGTCGTCGTACAGGTAGTCGGTAGACAGGTATTCAGACGCGCTTTTCTGCACCTTTCTGCTCACCACATGCCCGCTGAGGTCCTTGAACTCTATTATGGCGTTGTTGTTCTGGTTTTCATCGGTAACCATGGTTTTGTATAATGTACCCGCCGCATAGTAACCGGAATAAGCCGCCCCGCCTGCAGTGTTCACTTCCCATTGCCTGATGTTGTCGGAGGCGGTGTTGACCTTGTACCCGGTGGTTACGGTATGACCGCCGCCGATCTTCCAGCTTAAGCCGGGCGCACCCTGTTCCAAAGGCCGGCTAAGCGGCGAATCCTCTACCTTCGTTTCGGCGTAAGCCACCTGCGTGCTGCCTGGGATCTGCACTACGCCGTCCGGCGGGCTGTTGTAAAACGTGGGCTGCTGAACGGTTATAGCGGTGCCACGGTAGCTTCCTGCACCGCCTGCAGTGGTAGCATACGGCAGGTATTTTTTCACTTCGCGCCCATAGAGGTCATAGGTTGCGGGCTGCACGATGTCTGCATAATCCGGTGACGCTTTTATTTGTATAGTCTGCACTGGCCGGCCCAGCCCGTCGAAATACTGGATGCTTTGCATCAGGTCGCAGGTAGAGCGGCCAAACAGGTCAGCCGAAGTCTTAATACCTGCAATACGCGGCGTACTCACCAGGATATAGTTTTGCGTCGTGCTTGGCGCTATGGCCAGCGGGGCGCAAAGTAAATTGGAGATAGAATAGCTGAACGTATTTGCGCTTGTGGCGGTAGCCTGAAAGCCGTTGGATAGCGTTATGCTGGTTTCGTTATAAAAGTTGCCCGGCACGGTTGCAACAGTATTAAGTACGGCGGGGCTCGGTATATACTGCCCGCGCGCGCTTATCGCGACAAGCAGCAGGCAGAGCGCCAATGCGCCTCTGCAGGCCAAATGGCAGTAACGCTTGATATGGCTTTTGATAGCTGGCTTATATGTTATTGGTTTCATTGGGTTCAGGGAAACGATCTTTGATGGACGATCAATGGATATTATTGCACGTTAACATTCTCTACCAGTTCAACCGCAGCCGTGGTACAGGTGGTATCACCGCCACCTCCTCCTCCGCCGCCGGGCGGCAGCACGTTGGTTGAGCCGCCGCCTGTTGCAGCCTGCTGTTCGGACGGCTTGTTCGCCACAACATTCGGAATGACAGCCTGCCCGCAGGTATTTACGTCTAGCTGGATAGTTTTGGAATTCGTGCCTGCTGCAATTACCGTTGTGTAAATGGAGCTTGACGTTACCGGCGAACCACCATTGGTTGTTGTCGTAAGGGTAACCTTATACTGCACATTGTAATTGGCCGTAACGTTGTAAGGGTTGGCAAAGGCGGCATCGCTGAATACTTTGAATGTAAAGTTGCCGTAATAGTGGTTGTCGGTGCCGAGGTATCCGCCCGTAGATTCCAGCTTGACATATGGGGTTACCGGTGCGGGCGGGGCTATCCCGCAGCCGCTTTGCTGCCCGGCGTAGTTATAGCAAATGCTCTTGGTAATGTTACCGCTCTGGTCGCGAACATTTATCAACCGCTGCAGCGCGTCATATTCGTAATAGGTGATATAGCCCTTAACGTCACTCATGCTGGTTTGGCCGACCAGCGGGTCGTAGCTATAGGTGACCATCTGCGCTGTTGCCGGATAAAGGCAGAGCTCGTCTATCATGTTCGTGCCGCTGACGGTTATCGTTGTCTGCCCGGTAACCAGGTGCTGGTACCGCGTCCATCCGTTTATAGTCGCGCCTTTTAAAGGATAGCCGGCAATTGTGCCCGTAATGCTGTATGCTGCACTGTTCATTGTCCAGTAGGAAACGATGTAGGTTTTGGACGATATTAATCCCGACTTTGCGATAGAGCCTGTTGCCAGATTATAGCATTGCTTACCTGTGATACCGCCCGGAGCCCTTCCTGTACCGGAAAAGGTCCAGTTCCCGGTACCCCCTGTCTCAAAACCGGTAAAGGCGGATTCACCAACTGTCGCATTTTTGACCTCGGCTACCGGCAACGCATTATTGTAATCCCAGATTATAGACGTCGGGCCTGCGTTGCGCGGGGTGTATTGTGCGATGTTGTTATTGGTATCGTACCCATCAAACCGTATCATCTGGGTGTAGCGCGTATCCGTGCTTATCGCTCCCGATGCCACGTAGGCCGGCTGAAAGCCCGTCAAAGGGCTGGCGATATTAAGCTTTAGTATTTTGTCGGGAACAACGGCGCCGCCTGTGCCGTTTCTATACAGGTTCATTATTGCCGATGTAACTGCCCCTGCAGACAGTGCGTTGTTTCGTACGCTGTCCCAGCTTTCCACGGGTATCATCACGTTGCGGGAGATCATGTTATCCAGTACGGTATTCCCCGTGCTGCCCGTGCCGCCCGGCATGTAGTCCGGCGCGTACTTGTTGGTCGTCGTCCTGAACTTTCCTTTACTGTCTGTTTCCGTTACCCTGGATATTTGCTGGTGCACTCTGCTACCGTACTGGTGTTGGGTATAGTTGCTGATGGAGCGCGTGGTGTCGGTATCGTCGTATGTGGTTACGTTCTTTGAAGTAAGGTAGTTGTCATCCGAAACGATAGAATAAAACGCCGGCTTGAATCTACCATAATCATCCAGTCCGGTAACAGATGCAACAGGGAAGGTCATGTCATCGCCATTACCGCCCGTATTGACATGGTAGCTGCCGACCATAAAACCCACTCCTGCATAATTAGTTTCAGGGAAAGCAGTGTAGGTCATTGTTTCTCTCTGTGCTATTGCATACAAACCACCCGCTGCTTTTTTGTAAACGGATTTGGAGGATAGCTGGCCTCTGGCAAAAAAGTAGCTTACATATACAGGCTTGCCATAATAGCTGGCCGATGTTCCTGCATCATTATGATCCCGGAATGTATAAACCGTTTTTCCTATATTGACACTGCCATCACCTGAATACTCGGTAACGGCGGGATAAACGACAGGCGTTCCGTCCCAGGCCTCAATGTCTGTTGTTGGAACGGAAACATATGTTCTCCGTCTCATATCTTGTGTATGTTGCGGAGAGCATTGATTAGTATTACTCGGATAGTAACGCATGTTTTGTTCAGTCATGAAGGTATAACTACCTAAATCAAAGTTTTTACGAGCAGTATTATATTCATATGTTTTAACGATGGGCTGCGGACTGATGCCATCATAGCTTTTAATGCTGAGGACTCTTAAGCCACCCGCAAGCTTGGTAATACCGCCTTCGGTGTACCGGTTAGTTTGGTAAGTAAAGTCTGTATAGCCGCCTGTGGGATAATAGATGCGTTGTAATACCGCTGCCTGCATCTTGACCGTATCGGCTTCCCTGCCGTTTGGTGTATCGCTGCCTATGGTCATAACAGTGGATGCACTACCTCTCGGCCCCCAAACAAACTCAATAGCTTGACGGGGAATGAGCGATGTCTGACTGTCCTTACCGTTGTAATATCCCCAGTAATCCTTTCCGTAAGAAGTGTACTTCGGCAGCTTCTCCAATGTATTATAGTCGAAACGGTACTTTTGGATAACTTGGTTATTGGCGTTAAGCACACCCACGGAATCTAGCCGCAACCTGCGGGAGTCAGCATCTACCCCATTGAAAAAATAAGTTTGGTAGAACCATATGGTTTTTTGTAATAAATAAGTCCCGTTGCTTGGATTCAGTCCGTAAACTTCCACGGATTGTAGGCTCTTGGGCTGGCTTCCCGTGTAACCCGTAACGTCCAGGCGGTTGGCGGTTGACTTCTTGAACACAATTTTCCCATTCTTAAAGAATATTGTATTGAGCTGCTGCTCCGTTACAAAATTCCCGCTTTGCCCCATTGAAGTAGCCCCGGGGTTGTTAGAAAATCCTGTACAAGTTGCTGCATTATCCCCTGTTTGAATATTGTCATCTAAAACCAGTGTTTCAACCGGGTCTGAGGGCATACTCATCCAAACTCCAGTGTAAGTCAAAGTAACAGTATCCTTTACATCCTGTGAGATGATCTTTTCGAGTGGCCAGGATGATACGCCGTTTTCCGAAATGTACCCGTAGTTAAATGTTCCGCTTGATGTAACTGTTGTTCCAAAGTCGTGCCGGTTGCCATTCGCGTCAGTAATAGACATCGAGTTTAAAAGTCCAGTGCGGTTAATCTTTATTGGCGCAAACGGAATTGGAATAGGCGCGTTGCTATTGCGGCCATCGAAGAAAAACTTCCCACCGCCACCCGGATAACTGTAATTATAAATATCAGGCTCCATATCAAACTCTTTATTTTTGACCTTGGCCATGAAAGTCCTTGCATCATCATAGAGGTCGTTTGTATTGGCCAGGGTAGCTTCGAGTATCTTGCCGCTGAGATAGCCGGCGGTACCGGCATCGTCAGGCAGGCCCATAACCCTACGACTGATCTCGCCGCCGGCATTCAAAGACCATCCCAGGCCCACCCAGCTGGACACCTCGCTTACCTTTATGCCGGAGGCGTGGTAGCTCAGCGTGATCGGAACAGACAGTCCGCCTGACTTGATCTCGTATAGCGGGATAGAAATCTCAGGCACGCCGGAAAACATGTTGACCTGGTATTCGCCGTATTTATCGAAGGCCGCCGTGTTGGGCGGCTTGCGGAATACGTCGGGCAGGAAATACTTGTTGTTCTGCGCGAAAAGGCTTGCTGTACTCAAGCTTGCAAAAAGTGCAAGAGAGCCGAGCCTTAAAAGGAATTTAGGTTGAAAGTGCATAACGGTTGAGCTCGTATTATTTCGTTTTAACTAATCCCTTCAATTGACCCTCGATGTCCTGCAGTCTCTGTAACACCTCCTGGTAGGCCTTTGCCTGCGATTTGGACTCCTTGTCCTTTTCGATAAGGTACAAGGTCAGCTCTTCCACTTTCTTGGTTAACAGTTTGTTGGTTTCGCCCAAGTTCAACCCATTCTTTTCTACTTCCGCTGCAGATGGCATTTCCGGTAGGTGCTGATGTTCTTTTATATATTGCTCGATTTCAGACAGTGAAAGTAGGTGATAGTCTTTTTTGAATACGTAGTCGGGCCAGTTCGCTGTCTCAATTTTTACTTCTTTTGAGCGAATGTTTCCGTTGACCGATAATGCTTCCTTAGGCGTTGATGTACCTATACCTACATATCCAGCAGCGTTGATCCTCATTCTCTCATTCAGCGATCCGCCACCGTTAGCAACAGAAAAAACCATATCCGCCCGATCTATATAATAGTTAGTCGGTTGTGTCATTTTGATGGAGCCAGTGGTATAAGTTTGTCCTGTTGCAATACTTTGGAATGTAATATTCTCTCCATTGTAATCCGCTTCCGGTCCTGTATTCGGGTTGCTGTTACCTACACCTGAGAGCGTTAAAGCTGAAACCGGTGTTGAAGTGCCAATCCCAATTTTGCCGTCATTGGTTACCACAAACTTACTGGTGTGTATTCCCAGGCCATTGCCTGCGCTGTTAGTGCCTGCATCTATAAGATACTTTGGGCCAGAGCCCACAGTGCTTTCAAAAGGCGAAACCCACAGTGCTGCATAACCTGCGGTACCGGTATTATAGATCGCATTTAAAATACTGAAGCCACGTGACCAACCAGTAGATTGGCTCAAACTGCCGCTTACAGATGCTACGCTTGCATTTGCCGTGCCGGTAGAGCCGTTAAGCTGGAAGAATCCCAGCGCACTCCCGCCTTCTACAATCGTCATTTTGCGGCTTTGTGTACCTATTATTAAGTTCCGAACTACGCCGGTGCCAGTTGCTTCTGTGGCAATATTAAACGCATTACTATTCCAATACTGTCGTAAGCGTTCCAGGTTGGTCGTCTGATCGGCGGTATTGTAAATGGCGAAGCCGGTTCCTGCTGAACCAAGTGTAAGGGAATGAGTTGGTGCGGTGGTGGCAATTCCTACCGGGCCGCTTGCGGGCCATGCAGATGAATTGTTTTGTGCATACGTATTGGCAAAAGCCAACATGCCGGTTGCCAGGACAAGTAGAGTTCTTTTCATTGTGGAAGGCTTTATAATTATAAATTATTAGGGATAAAAATATACAGGCAATAAAGTTCACGTCCAAGCCAAAAGCCTGGTTAAATCCTGCGCCGGGAAAACTATTGATTGTTTATTATGGAGTGTAAAGTGATGGCATGTTTAGGTGTGCTTAAAGTCAGGTATTATTTTTTATTACATTCCGAATATAATGCTTTTTGAGGGTATTTTTTATGAGGTAAATCGGTTTATTGAAAATTTAATCTGAGGTGAAATAACTTTCAAGATTCAATTTAACAACAATCGTTATGTTGGAAACTTATTAAGTTTAACAACACTTATTTCCCCTTACTTAACGAGCGATCTTGAAATAGTCAGAAACTTTCAGGCAACAAAGTAATCCATTCGTTGAATTAGCGCGGTAAAATCAGCATCTCTATATGGAATAGCGCTGTTTCGAATTTCTCAACTTCCAATAATTCAATCTCCTTGAAATCCTTATGCAACTTCGCATTAGCAATACTTAGAAACTTTTTCCGGTTTTTCTTTTCTTCGCCTTCCAGATAATCTACTATACACAAGGCTAAAAAATCTAATGAACTTAATTTCGCCATATTATTTTTCCTTTCAATATTTTCTTATATACTAAAGCAGGAGAAAAACAGGAGCAAGATAAAATTGTGAACGCTATCGCAAAAAATTATTGCTGCAATAATTGTAACCGTTCTTTCGCCTGCAATTCGTAATACTTCGGAATGAAGCGGTGATAAAGGCTGCATTGCGGGTCTTTGCCGTCGATGCGGTAAACCGGACATCCGCTGGTACAAACCGAACGGTAGCGGCATTTTTTGCAGTCGTCGGATTTATGATCTTCGTGATGTTCGCCGCTGGCGATCATGTCCACCAGGTCTAAATCATCGTTGAAAATTGTTTGCTGCGCCGGTGCATTCTCGCCAAACTGCACATGGCAATATTTGAAAGAGCCATCGACATAGATCGCGCCGCCTGAAAAACCCGAGGCACAGGTCTGGAAACCTAATTCATTCGGTTTGAGATCGCAGAACTGGTAACGCTTGGAGAATTGCCAGCCGGTTTGTATCGCATCATTCATGATGGTGTAGGAGGCCGAAAGATATTCATCCAGTAATTCGGCATGGATATTCTCGCCTTTCACAATGGAGTATCGGAAAGGAATATCCAAAGCGATCAGGTAGCGGGTCAATTCCGGCAAGCCAGTTAAGTTCAGGTTGGTTACAACGGTATTGACCGATACAGGAATATTTGCAGCGATCAGTTTCCGCAGGTTGGCATCAACAATACCAAACGAACCGCAGCCCGAACGGAAACTGCGCGTGGCATCATGCGTGGCTTCCACGCCATCCAATGATACGCCGTAGCCGATACCATGCTCCTTTGAGAATTCGATGATCTCATCATTCAGCAGGGTGAGATTGGTAACAAAGCCTACATCAAACTGGCACCCGGCATCTGATAATACTTGTCTCGCTTCTGGAATGAATGTTTTCCAGACATTGAATTGGCCCATCGGTTCGCCGCCTGCTAGCCGGAGCCTGATATGGCGGATGCCTTTATTTTTTGCCGCTTCCAGCATTTTATGAAGCAGTTGCTGCCTTACAGCATCCGTCATGCCTTTGCCGGTATTTAGCGTAGAGATATAACAGTAGCTGCACCCGAGGTTACATGCATTGGTGGTATGTATCCAAAAGTTCAGCGTGTTCGGCGCAGCGGGCTTTTGCGGTACGCTAAACCCGCTATCATCAAAGCCGACAAGCTCTGTTTTTTGCAGCATGGATAGAAACTGTTCCAGTGTATCACTGTTCATGCCAAAATTGGCTGCTATTGTTGATACATCATCATCACCGTTAACGGCCTGCAATAGTTCGTACTGGCGTTCATTTAGTAACCGAAATGAATTCGGAAAGCTGCAATTGACGGCATAGGCATATCCGTCACCCATCAGGCGAAGCAACAGATCAGGCGATTTGCGTGGCACTAATTTCATAAACCAATCAATCAAAAGATCATGTATTAATTATTGCAGTCTCCGTATGCTTGTATGGGTTTACTATAACCAGTGTTATTCGCTTTAAGGCTTAAATTTTCTGCGGTCGCGATTTCATATCTGTTATTGCAATCGCCGTACTGGACAAGGAATTGTGCCGATTGGTTTGACCCATCTGCCAGTTTAATAAACGCAACATCGTCAAAGAGGATGTCATTTTGGTTTGCAGTTTGCATAGGAATTGAATTTATTTTTTTATTATCTGTTAGTTGTTGCTCGTTCAATCGCTTTATAAGCGCATGTACTGTCGTAGCGTGCCATTTTCCGCTTCCCCGGAAAGTCGGCACAGCCTTTTTATTTAGTTCCTTGGTTATTGCCCTTACAGTGACGATACCTCTATTATTCAACCGCTGTATTATCGGGGATAGTTTAAGGGCGAAATCATTTGCTGCCTGCTTGTTCAAAATTGCCAGGACTTTACCATTTTTGCCAAGTTCAACGCCGCGTTTTTTAGCCACGCGCAAGGCTTCTTTCGTCGTTAAACTAATTCGTCTCCGCTGATCTTCCGCTACTGCCGCCATAATATGAATGACCAGCGGGTCTGCATTCGGATATTCTGTGATAACAATATCGACCTTGGTCTTTATTACTCTGGCAACCTGTTCAACATCTCTGCCAAGACGGTCCAGTTTGGCGACAACTAACGTTGCCTTGTTTTTCTTGCATAACTTAAGTGCATCATATAACCCCTCGCGGTATTTCCTGGTTGACTTAACTTCAGTTACATCATCAAACAGCAGGTAATCGTTCAGGTCGCAATATTCTTCCACGGCGCTCTGCTGCGCTTCCAGCCCTAAACCACTTTTGCCCTGCTTATCTGTTGAAACGCGATAATAACCTATTGCCTGCTGCATTGACGGCTCCTGTTTTGTTCATGAGTAAACCATCGTTTATATTTGAACAGAAATAGATTAAAAATCGCTTACCCGCGAATTACAAGCGTCTGAGTTGCAATAATTTGATTTTAAGAAAATATCGAAAAAATGGCTTTTTTAGTCCATGGGTAAACGATGGTTTACTCATGAACAAATTTTCCTGTAAAAATTTGTGATTTTTATTGCGAATGGATGGTGTTAAATGGCTCTCGCTCTTTCAATTCTCGCACTACTGGCGACATTTTATCAAGCTTATCTGCAACGGGTTCATAATCAGAAATCCGTCAAGCCGCTGGCGCAAATAGACCTTGAAGATCGCGACGGATCGTTTTTCGTGCATGTTCAAAATAACGGCGTTGGACCAATGGTCGTAGATAAGCTAACCTTTATGAAAGGGCAGCAAAGCTATAGCCGAATACAGGACAGTTTGGATATTGATCCGAAATTATACAGCCATGTAGATGTTAGCGATACGAACAAAAAGGTTATCGTTCCCGGCGGGTTTTTGGTGGTATTTTCTGAAATACTGGACCCGGCTGATAATGCCGAAAAAGTTGCTTTTTTCCGGCAGCAACTTTCCGCACTGCACCTGAAAGTGGAAGGCCATGATATTTACGATAACAGGATAGCTATTGAAAAAAGCCTGAATTGGTTTGCACGGCATCTGAAAAACGATCGGTCTGAATAAATCCTATCTTCGCAGTCTATTACTGTGGCTCATGCCGCGTTGTGATAAAGTTAGGTTAAAGCCCCGAAACAGCGAGTGTAACGGGGCTTTTGTTTTTTACCGTTCACGATCCTTTTCACGGTTTCGTTCAACTGCTGCTTGTATCTCTGCCTTAAATGCAGCTAATTGTTCCTCACGGTGCTGTTGTTTGTCTGCCAGTTTTTGCTTTTCGTTCGGTAATTCTATCGCCTTGGCAATCTGTTCGTGTTTGGCGGTTGAATCCGGCTCCTGATCTTTTGGCTTTTCGTTTTTGGCTTGGACTTCTTCTTTAGTCTCTTCTAAATCTTTAAAATTCTCTATAAACTGAGCTTTTTTTTCCTCTTTGGATAATGATTCTTTTTCTTTCTCGCTATATTTTTTTGCAATCCCAGCTTCTTTGGCATCTTCAGATTTGTTATGCTCTTTTAAAAGACCGTCATAATCAAACCTTGCATTTCCACCAAAGTTTTTCCTGAAAACAGCATATTTGCCATCCTCATCAATTTTTCTTTGGTTTAATTTTTCTAAAGATTTCTTACGATCGCGGATGTGCTTTTCAAATTCCTCATAGCCATTTAATACGATCTGTTCGCCATATTTTGCGATTAGTGCTTTTTCTTCTTCCAGTTCCATTCTGTTATTGATTTTGCTTAGGTTATATGTTAAAGTTATTGAAATTATAAGGAGTTTTCATGGAAAATGATGAAATAGTAGTTGATCCGGACAAGCCGTTTAGATTTTGGGAATTGGTGGGAAAGCCTCATTATGAAACGCTTCCCGGCGAAACGGCCGGTGAATTTTTAGCCAGGATAAATGATCCTTCAAAATGGTTGTATGGTTCTGAATTGCGTGATGAAATGATGCTGCGTACAGCTTCTACTTTACCCCGGTTTTCTAATCTCTCACGAAAAGCATTTATTCACTACGCAGGTAGTCGGTATAATCCGCATACCATTACTTTCATGCAAGAAACAGAATTAAGAACGCTCATTAAATGGTTAATTGAATACAAGGTTGAGGGGCGGGTAAAAGGCTACGATCGGGAACTTGTAGATTATGTGCTTCGGGATTTTATTTACAAGCTATTAGAAATACCGTTCCCCGAAGATTACAAGCCACTTGACAGGGAAATATTACCGGAATTCCGTTCTCCTTATCATGGTATTACCGAATCGCCACCCAACTAACCAAGTTTTTTGCTATTCCTAGTAGCCCCTGCACGGCGTTCTTATCGCGTACAGAGGCATCATCGTTGAGCTACACAAGCTTAACGCTCATATTCTAAGTTGTGGCTTCGCTGCTTTTCTCGCTGTTCCTGTAGCTTGTTCAGAAACGCTTCTTTTTCATCGGCAAGCGATTGAACTTCCGGCTCAGGCTGTTCTGCTTTTTCCGGTTGCACTTTAGCTGGGTCGGGTTCTTTGGCTCCAAACCGTTTCTGCTGCTCCGGTCCGTTTTCGGCCCATTTGGCTTTATGCGCCGCATAATCCTCTTTCAGAATTTCTTTCACGCCATCGGGCATTTTTCTATAGCTGCCGAACCGCTCCGCCATTTTAGCATACCGGCGGTTTACTTCCTGTTTGGCTTCCTGCGCATCGGCGTGAAAATCCAGCCAAGCGTTTTTGTACATGTCGTTCATTTCTGCCTCTGTTGGGAATGATGTTGTTGCGGGTCCATTGGTTTCCTCTTTCATGATTGAAAAGTTTTAAAGGGTGAATAATAATTATGTTGGTTTGTAGAATTGTGCGGCTTCAATAAAGCCGAGCATTTTATCAGGCGGCTTGCGCTGCTGCGGTGCCGTGATAATGTTGCCATTAGCAATAAACTGCTG
>Ga0247812_10000484_pt1 | contig 25665 bp, 22 predicted proteins | sample UWRJL149409B1_FD_178011 | JGI IMG/M metagenome (GOLD analysis project Ga0247812, IMG submission 178011) | Plant litter microbial communities from Arlington Agricultural Research Station in Wisconsin, United States - UWRJ-L149-409B-1 | ecosystem: Environmental > Terrestrial > Plant litter >...
ACAGCTGAGACAGTGAGTGTCAATGCAGCAGAGCCAGTTGAGTGCCAGAAAGCAACAGTTCCTGCGCTAAAGTCCTATTTCAAAAATCATTAGTACCTGTTGCAATCACAAAAGAAATTAGAAAACACTAACAATCTCATAAGCAACGTTGTGCCACACATCCGGATCCCAGTTAACACTCCATTTTGATGTACCGCCGACAAACCATTGCAACGCAGGGTTTGAGTTTCCCGATGACCCAGAAATCCAGCCCGATTTCATTTCAGTAAAATGTGATTCAAAGAAGTTTATCTGATGCTCGCGGTATATACTTGGTGCATTGGTTGCCGAGCGCTTCATGCTGAAGTGGTACCAGACCTTACCGGAGTTGATGGCCGCCTTGGTTTGGGGGATCAATTCCGTTCTGCGCATATTTTGGCCATTCCAGTATGCGGTGCTATCCAGAGTAAACTTGGCGCCCTGCTTGCTGCCAGAATCTGCCGGGTTCTTGTACGAGGTGGCTAAATTGACATATGAGGTCACTGATCCAGATCCGTGCTATTAAAGTCAGTGTCGAATTTGATCGCGATCTAAAAAATACTTACTATGTAATACTGATAGGGTCCGACTTGGTTACTCCATGACCAGGTGTTTAGATCTGTGCTGGAGGAAAAATCATTGAATCTACCATCCCATAGAACAGTCGAGGAAGCAGAGGTCGTCAGGGCCGCCACAATCAAAGAGAACAACATATTGAACGAAACAGAGCACAAATTCTACAATCTGTCTCCAAAAAAAACACAGTGGATGGTGTAGGTAAGTATTTAGATTGGGGAACTTAAAAGATTTATATTATTTTGGAGCCATTGTCAGGTCATCTGAGCGACAGACATAAACTTCCAGATTCGCCATTGCTGATAGCAGGGCATGCGGTCCGTCATATAAACCGAAGAGTTGATTCGACTAAAGAGGGATCCTAATACTTTATCCGGGACAACGCAATTCGGACCATTTATTCCGCGGCTACCTACTTGTAGCTTGCATATGAAAAGCATTTCAAACAGCTTTAAAAAAGAAAGTTCGCATCTTCGGATGAAAAGGTGAGATGGTGGAAAATAATAATAAAATTTGCCATAGTTTGCTGTAAAAGCTCATCATGAAACCTTTTTGTAGATTTCTAACTTGGAGGCCCTTGCTTGGGTAGTTATTTTGAGTCACCCAAGAAGGCATGGTTGGTCAGGTCTCTCTTGCGGACCGGTCTGCCGATGTCAACTGAAAAGCCGTAGGATAGAGGCTGAACGTGGAGAGTGTGGAGACATACGTGGTAATGTCCGGCAAATAAACGAGACCTCTATTTTAGGGAGATGGGTCTCCGCATTCTGCTTTTGCGAAGTAGACCACATTGGAGGCTCGCTTGACTGATGCAGGTCCAAATTACCATCGTGGCTGTGGTGGCGCTTTCTACCAGGACGAAATATAAAGGAAAGATATATGGCCTCTTTTATTGAATTGAAATAGCGTTCGTTAGATTTACTTTTTGAGATATTTTTGGGTGAAACTTTTTATTCAAATAATAATGGAAACTAGACTGTCCAATCATCACCACTAGAGAAGCCTTTAGTCATTGAGACGTGGAGATGCTCGACCGAGATATCATCTATGAAGCACCCGGAGGTAAATCAAGCTATTCCAAGAGAACCTCATACTCAAAGGCCTCGTTTCTTAGTTCGTATTCCTTCAGAGTCTTAGGTCCGCAGCTTCCAGTCCCAAGTCCGTGATGAGCCCAATCGAGCCTAATGACGCACTCTTCCTTTTTCTTCTTGTACAGCTCATACGGGTGTGTGCATTCATCAATATCCTTTGTAGAATAATGCAAAGCACTGAAGCTTGCTCCTTCAAGTTCTCCGAAGCTAGCTTTCAGCCCTGTTCCCGAGGCCCCTTTAAGCTCCACCCAACGCACGTCTGTTCTGTTTCCACTTTCTTGAGGATATTCATAGTCGGTATATAAATCATCAACGGATGAGGACCAAGTCCCAATCCGTTGGGAAAGCTTCTTGTCGGAATAAGACTCACCAGGACCTCTGCCGAACCATTTCACAGTTTCGATTGAGTTGAGACTCAGAGTCAAACCAATACGGGCAAGTGTTGATGGAGCATTGACTCCTTGTGGTTTGCCTGTCACCTTGATTGATACGTGGTGAGAGGTGAATGTGTACGTCATGGTCGTGTCGATTGACCATTCAAGAACCGGTGGAGCAATCCGTAACTCTACAACAATTGTTACCGCATTGGTATCTGAGGCCCAGGTGACTGAGCGCACATGCGGCTTGGTTTGATGGAGGTAGGTGTAAAGCCAAGTTTCTCCATCGTGAGGACGATCGTTATCAGTGATCGGTCTGTAGAAATCCAAAACTGGCGGGGTGTGAATCAATTCTTGACCTCCAGCTTTTTGCCATGAGCTTAGAACGCCATGGACGACATTAAACTTCCACGTTGTTCCAGTTGAACCAGTAATTTCCAGTAAGTGAGGCGAGACCTTCTTATATTGAGGAGCTGTTGGAGAGCTGATTTCCTTGAGTTTTTGGAGAGTTGTCGGAGCCGTGAGTTTGATCTGTCCAGATGCAATTTCGTGGCCCGATTTGGCCCAATTACAAGTTTCCCGAAGAGAAAAGACCAGCTCCAGGTAACACTCTCCGTTGGGAATTTCAGACAGGCCTTCAATTTTGAGTTGTGCCGTAGCCCCAGGTAAGACACCTTTAGGGAGAACTACTTCTCCGCCGGCCTTAGTAAATCCGTTCCCAACTAATGTCCATTCGCACTTCAGATGATCCAGACCAACATGGTCATAGCGATTGACAATATCCACAGTTTCAGAATCACCTCCCAGGATTTGCACGGGCTCGATGGCCTTCTTGTACTCCAGAAGTCCCGGATTAGGCGTATGATCCGAAAACACAACGCCATCCATGACGAAGTTAGAATCGTTAGGCACATCCCCGAAATCTCCACCATAGCCATAGAAGGTCTCTCCATCTTCGGTTTTAGTTTTCAGGCCCTAGATGTTCTTGTTAACATGCTGCAGAACCTTATCTATAATAACCTTTTTAGCAACATTAAGAGTGGCTAGCTTACATGGTTTGCCCATTCCCAAACAAATCCACCCATCAATCTGGGGTACTCATAGAAAGCATCGATGTATTCTTTAATGTTACCGGGTCCGTTTCCCATAGCGTGAATAAATTCGCAAAGAACCAAGGGTTTTTTCCAGTCCTTTTCTTTTGCGAAATCGATGATCGAATCAACAGATGGGTACATTTTGCTGTACATATCTGCAGTTTCCGCTTCGAAGTCGCCTTCGTAGTGAATCAATCTCGTCGGGTCATGTTCTTTGATGAGCTTATACATGGCTCGTTGATTGCAACCATAGAAAGCTTCATTGCCCAAGGACCACATTATTACGCAAGGGAAGTTTTTGTCTCTAGAGACCGCTTGAAGAGCCCGATCTAAATAAGAAGCCTCCCAGTCGGGATTATCTGAAGTCCATCGAGCTGCACGGCCGTAAATGATTATCTTCTTCTCCTCGAATGGCAATGATCTCTGTTCAGCTGGTAAAGCTGCGGCATCCACTTCCTCAAACCCACTAGACAAGCTATTGTTAGTGGCGAAGAGTTGGTCTGGACTGGTTGATACTTACTGGCACTCAAGATCACACTCGTCCATCACCCATAATCCTAATTCATCACAGAGGTCATACAGCCTAACGTCATTAATTTGATGCGAGGTCCGAACAGCGTTGATATTATGCGTTTTCATGAGAATCAGATCTTGGCGCATGAACTCCAAAGGAATGGTTCTACCAAACTCTGGGTGGTGTTCATGTCTATTAGCCCCTCGGAAAATAACAGGCTTGCCATTTACCATAAAGACGCCATTCTTCAATTCCGAGTTCCTGAAACCAACTCTTTGCTGTACACTGCAGCTGTCAGTCGAAAGAAGTAGCTGATAGAGATATGGGGTCTCGGCTGTCCATTTGATGGGATCCTTGATGGGGATTTCGAATTTTGTATTCGAGTCTGCATTCTGCGTTTGGACTGCAATTGTCTTCCCGTCCCTATCCAATAGTGTGAGACTCACACTTGCAGCCGTATTAAGGGAGACTTCAACAGAAAGCAACGCATCGCGATATTCGCTATCTAATATAGTTTTAATGTGATAGTCTTGAAAGTGAACTTTTGGGAAGGCCAGTAGATTGACATCCCTGAAGATACCGCTCAACCACCATTGGTCCTGGGCGGATGTTAGAATTATATCTGATAATATTTGTGTAGGGAACGTGAGATTATTTCAAGGAGTAGGCATATATGTAATACAGAATCATCTTCGTACTTCTAATTCATCAATGTATGAGGGACATCAAACGCCAAACTAGCTGTAGAGAAAAACGAGGGTTTGAGGAGTGAGTGTGAATGTCTTTTCCATACAGACGATCATGAAAACGTGACATAGATAGGACTTTCTTCGAAAAGTCATCGGGCTTGGAGAACGAGAAGTTGGTATAGAGAAAGAAGAATTGCTTACCTGATCCTCAATGTAACTGCCATCACAGAATTGATAGACTTGAACAGCTAATGAATTTTCCCCCTTAATATTGACAAAAGAGGTAATATCAAATTCAGAAGGATTTCTTGCTCCTTGTGAATAACCAACTTCTTTTCCATTAACCCACACGTGAAACGAGGAATCAACACCTTCAAATCTCAACCTGAGTTGATGATCTTTAAATGAATCTGGGACCGTGAAATTACGAATGTAACTTCCAGTTTCGTTATTGTCATATGGAACATTAGGTGGGTCGACCGGGAAAGGGTACTGTACATTAGTATAACTAGATATGTCTCAGTCTTGTTCTTATTCGATTTTCGTTCTACTCACTGTGGGCCTTTTCCGTACTATGTAAAATCATTATTAGTACTGGTATTGAGGCGTTCATATATAATAACTTACTCCGAGTAACTGCCACATGCCTGGGACATCTATCTCGCCCCATTTTGACGTATCAAATCCAGGAGAATAGTATTCGGGAGGAGCATCAAATGGGCTATTTGCAACGCTGAATTTCCATTTCCCAGACAGGCTCAAGGTCTTTGATTTAGCTGAATCACGTGTGAGGGCATCTTCAGCGTTGTTGTATAGGAAGAATGAAGCTCGAGGTGGAAGCGTGTTCTTGTGAATGACGTTCAAGTTGTTCCAATCTGGAGGAGCTTCGGGAAACGTGTGCGTTTCTCCCATTGTAATGAAGATGTATAGACCGTCTGTATTCTTCAGTTCAATCGATGAACTGTGTGTAATGATTTGAACAGACAACTTTCATTTTTGTGTGGTGGAGGGAAACCATCCCCATCTTTGAAAAGTGGTACTACCCCATAACCATGACACGCAAGAGACCGGTAGCGGACGACCCAGACGAGCCAAAGTCCACGTGGAGAACATCAACTACACGGATGCTGAGGTAGTCAAGGAACAATAGTAGGAAATGTTCGGGCCGAACTGGGAAGGGGATTGCCAAAGGCCAAAAAGAAGACGGATAGCGTAGAAAGCTTATTTTCAAGCCCGCGTGAAGGGATTACTGTAGTTCAACTGGTCAAGATTTCCCCAAAGGCTATCAAGTGAACTCTGTTTTGTTGACACGTCAACGGGTTGTACCCATTCGCTGATGTTTATGTACTTTCAAATCAGATTATATTATCTCCAGCAAAACAAGCAACTTTGAGATTGCACGGTTTGGCTTGACTGATGGCTGGCGACTGGTGCCTAACGACAGTCAAGCCAGTCCCAGTCAGTCTATGAACATTCTGATCAAGGCATAGATAACAATACTGACTAGAGGTATAGTGTAATTGTGTACCTACAAATCTACAAATCTGCTCTTTATTAGCTCCAGCCATGCGACTGACTGACTCAACTCAATTCGCCCTCTTGGGCTAGCTCTCACTTGCGAAACGTCCATCGAAGGCCGTCTTATCAACCTGTCAACCACTTGGTCAAGGAACCCTTTACAAGGCTACTCGTGTACTCGAACCAGCCGTGTAGGTGTTATTGTTATATTAAACCACCGCAATAGCATCTACTCGCGTATTGGATCACCGAAAACACCGGCGGCTCCGAGAAACCCGAGCCCGCCATAATGCAACTGTTGTTAGTTCGCTAGCTGACTCGCTCTCCGCCAATACCGCCGCCAACCATGCGTGTCATACGTTGATGGCGTATTTTGAACCCATAGAACTGGGGATTGACTGTGAAGGGGGAAAAGGGAAGCCCCATGGGGTGTTTGCTACCATATTGGGTCTATAGGCCCGTCTCTGAAGAAGAAAGGTGGGAATTGAGAAAGACCCTTCACTTTGTCGACATGTTGCTACGCGAGATCTGAGAATATGGGGAGGCAACGTGGCTGGTATGCAGGGTACATATATCTCCAAGAAAAAACGGTCTCGGTAGATGTTGTAAATCTTCACAATCTTACGGATTCCACCGCCGCACAGGTAAATAGGTAGATGAAGATTTCTCCAAACATGGGACCTGGGCGCCACAGGCTTCGGCTGGCGCTCTTGGAATTCAACGCCTTGCTTGACTTGGCGATCTCATCAGCGGCAGACCACGCCACAAGCCTTTCAGGGTCGATACTTGGCCTGATACGAAGTATTACTTTCGTACAGGCCCAATTAACTCCTATTGATTCATTTGTGCGCTCCTAGGAAAGCCTTATTGTACCTTTAATGCTTTCATACCGACCCAAATAATTCCTAGTGATTCATTCATGTGCATATAGTAAAGGAGGTGACCCACAGGGAATTATTTGGCCCTGTGCGAAAGTGATAATGCACTCTAGGTCTCGAAGTGCTGTGGAGTGGAGTCTCTCTGTTGAATTCTCTCGCGCTTGCAACCATATCCTACCTAACTAACTTACAAAGGTGGGCTCAGGACACGATTCTGTCTGCTGACTGCTGAGTGCTAAGTGCCCGGCCATTACCACGAAACGAGGAATGCTGCCCGCTGCCCAGGCCGACCAAAGAATATGCGGGGCTCCTCATTTTGAAAGCTGGGATTCTGTGGGATACCCAGCTATTCAGTTGTGGAGATGGAGACGGACGAAGACCTAGATGCCTGCATGCATCTAGGTTAGGACTTAGGAGGTCCATTTTGCGGACTCGTTCATCAGTTGTGAATCGCAAACTAGGCTTCGCCCTAGTAATTATATAAAGAGAAGGGGTTCCCAACCTGGTTGTGATCCGCTCTGTCATTCACCATCCTTCTTTCCTCTTTCTCGACCTTCTATTGAGCGGTCTCGCAGAAATCATGTCTGCTACTTTGCACTCGGGTGGTGCTGCTGAGCACGATGAGAAGAATGATTCTGGAGTCACACCATCTTTCGATAAGCCGGTCCTCACTGGCAATGTTGTTGAGATCAACGCTGCCAGTGTAGCTCTAGCAGCGGCCATTGAGGCGCAGAAGCCCAAGTTGCTGTCCAAGAACATGTTGAAGCTATATTTTATTATGGTTGTAGGATATCTGGTGTCTACTATGAATGGCTTTGGTAGGTTTTGTAGTTTAATTGTTTGCCTATCATTGAACTAATCCAAATTAGATTCATCCCTAATGGGTGCCATCAACACCATGTTGCCATATCAGCAATCCTTTGGGCTCAGCGGTGCAGGATCTAGCAGCGGCATCATCTTCATCATCTATAATCTTGGGCAGATTGCTGCATTTCCCTTCTGCGGCATGCTTGCTGATGGTTACGGAAGAAAGGTTTGCATTTTCGTCGGCTGTCTTATCGTAATCGTTGGAACAGCTGTCCAAGGTTCTGCTCAAAATCTCCAGGCATTCCAAGCTGGACGATTTATTTTGGGATTTGGAGCAGCGTTAGCCAGTGCAGCAGGCCCCGCTTACGTAGTCGAACTAGCCCACCCAGCCTACAGAGGAACTATGGCCGGAATGTACAACAACTTTTGGTGGTTTGGAAACATTATTGCGGGTTGGACAACTTATGGCGCGAACAAGAATTTCACTAATGCATGGGCATGGAGAATTCCAACCATTGTCCAGGCTGGTATGCCGGCTGTGGTTATGGTTTTGATTTTGTTCTTCCCAGAAAGTCCACGTTGGCTCATTGCCAACGATCGCGCCGAAGAGGGCCTCGCTATCATGGCTAAGTATCACGGAGATGGTGATGAGAACTCTCCTCTTGTCCAACTTCAGTATCACGAGATCCGAGAGCAGATGGCGCTTTTCAGAGATGAGAACCCATGGTGGGATTTCAGAGAGTTGGTCAATACTCGCGGAGCTCGATACAGACTCTACATGGTCATCCTTATGGCTTTCTTTGGACAATGGTCTGGTAACAATGTCGTATCCTACTTCATGGTAAGTAATCGTAACTCTATTCTTCTGATAACAAATATCTAATCCACACAGCCTGCCATGATTGAAAATGCTGGTATCCACGATAAAAACAAGCAGCTCCTCATTAATGCAATCAACCCAATCTTCTCAATGATGGGAGCAGTCTATGGTGCAACTCTTCTCGATAGACTCGGTCGTCGCTTTATGCTGCTGTGTGGCCTCGGCGGTGGTCTGATTGCTTATATAATGCTCACAGCTTTCACCGCGTCAGCAGAAAAGAACCCCAATCTTTCCTATGGAGTTATCGTTTCGATTTTCCTGTTTGGCATCATTTTCTCCTGGGGTTTCACTCCTCTCCAAACCCTCTATGCTGTCGAATGTCTTGAGAATCGTACTCGTGCCAAGGGCTCTGGGCTCAACTTCCTCTTCCTCAACATTGCCATGGTGGTCAATACCTATGGTATTAGTATCGGTATTGCGAAGATTGGATGGAAGCTCTACTTGGTCTACATTGCTTGGATTGTTATTGAATTGGTCATCATCTACTTATTCTTCGTAGAGACTGCAGGCAAGACGCTTGAGGAGATGAAGGAGATCTTCGATGCACCAAACCCAAGAAAAGCTAGTACAAAGAAGACCAAAATCCAGGTTGATCAGGGAACTGGAACAGTCTTGAAGGTTGATGATGCTTAATAATCCTCAGAAATTGTGCTCGGTTTCTAGACCAAGTATTTGAATGTTATACTTGAATTACAAATGATTCTATTCAACTTGATTCCTATTTATCTGTGATGGGTTTTTTTGCTGGTTTGAACTTCGCAGTGCTATACTAATCACAGAATATAAAAAGTGGCCAGCAGCTATGAGAGTAAGACAAGGATTAGCATATTTCCCCTTTCCCCGTTTTTTAACCATCACTATCCCAAAGCTGTGGACTTATAACAAGGAAGCCTATAAGAAAGTTTGATTGGTGCTATCACAGTACTAATATCAGCTACCTTATTATTCTCATCGCCCTACAGCTTGTCACCTTTAGAGGCTAGCTTGGAACAAACCTTAGCTACGCAGCTTCATCGTTGGCTTCATTCTAGTTTTGGTTTAACAAAGTCAATGAATTTAGAATTAGCACCGTGAGGTGGAATGGGCACTGCCACAATTTATCCAGGCCTCTTAGATATCCAGTCTTTTCCCTTTGCCCTTTTGAAATATACACCCTGAAATTACGCTGTCCAGACAGTATAACCTCCTAATAGACGCCCAAACTACCAACGCCAGCCTTCATAAAATCATCGCCAGCATTCGAAAGTTATGCATTGGGTAAAACAGAAAGGTATTATTAAACTCGTTAATGTCTCTGTAACCGTTGGAAGCAGTTGATAGACCGTAGAGAATGAAACATACGATCAATTGCCGGACTACCCTCTAACATTAGAACATTTAATGTGCTTTTTTAAACTCAACGATGGATCGGAAAAATAATTCGGCCATGTTCACTATTTGGCATGTGGCCCATGGAGTGTAGTTGGTGTTGCGGAAAAGGTCGATGCTGTTGGGGCAGCAACGATTGTCCGTAAGGGAAATTGAAAATTGGATTGCACAATGGCATCAATGGAGTACTTTGGTGACGATGATGTCCTTGCCCCTTGAGGGCACTGGTGGGCATTCTTGGACTGGAATTTATTCGAGGGGTCGAGCGTTCGTGGATGAATTGTTGGCTATGAAGTGTGAACGCAGGTTGATCTTGATATATCGAGGCTGTAGTCTGAGCATCGGTATTGCTAACATAACTCGAAGCCGGAGAAGATGCGTATCGAACTCTAGGCTGAGAGAAGCAACCTGCTTCCGACTAATGATTTTAATTAGCCAAAAGTAACAAAACTGAGTTCACAGATAATAAAGGTAATGTTTTGGCTGCTCAAATAACTTAATGGAGAAGCTATAACAGACCATACTGTCTGCGCTTCTATACAAGTAGGAATGAGCTTCTTATAGACTTACCTGAGAACGAACGTGAGCCGGTCTACCCACGGTGCGAACTTGATGGTTTTTGCCTTCAAGATGTGCAGCCACTGACTGACGATTGGACCGTTGTGGGACAGGTGCTTGGAGAGAACCTTGCTGGAAGTTTTGAAGAGGCTGTATGTTATGGAGCTGTTGGCGTCTATCCTCATCATAGGGCGGTTCAGCAGCTTGGTGTTCATCAATATTAGCAAATATTGGGCGATGTGTAAGCTGTTGCAGTCTCCTCCCAGCGTCTATCGGACGATCACTAATATTCCTGGCCAGAGAGGCTTCTAGATGAAAGCGGTCGGTATATTCATCGTTAGCTCCTTCATTTGCACGACGTCTTTTTTGAGCGGGAAACATGGATCCCATATCCTCAATACCCCATATAGAAGATGACTGACTTCTAACCTGGTTTTGCGACATGTAATTTGAGGACACGGGAACGCCTAATGATCTTGACCGACGATGAACAGGCGCAGACGGAAGTCTTTTAGCATAACCTTTTGGTGTCTTGGGTATGTCCTGGTCGGCGATGATATTGGGTAGGATCTCGATGTCGGGAAATTGAGGTATAAGATCTTGCAGGACCGCTGAATGTAACCGATTGAAAATATCAAGTATTTGCTGTGTGCTGTATCCTTTACCACAGCTGTCTACCAACCACTGTGGAACGGCCGTAGGTGGAACGAATGCCACCAATTCTCTATCCTCGTCATTACTTCCTTCATGATCAAGCGCTGGAGCACGTCTCTTTTTGTTCTTCGCATCCTCTAATCTTTTTGCTTCTCGTTTTCTCACTGACAATCCCCAGTCCTGCACCACACCAGCCACACCCCTCGCAGCATTTGCCTCTGACCAATCATGAATACGTCGGATCTGTTCCTGAACGAGATCGCACTGTAGTTTTGCGTATTCTTTGGGATTACGATACCTACTTCGTTGATAGTGTTTTCGGCAGTAATGAACCCAGACAAGCTGGGGGATCAAGCGAGTACACATTTTGTTGCGTCCGAAGATATGAGAGATAGCTTTCCGTAACTGGGAGTCTGTGTCGCAATTTGGAATATACATACACGTTGCGACGTGGGGTTCCGGCTCATCAATAGCTCTTGGTGGAGTATCGGGCATTGGATATGGTATAGGAGTTGTTGGAGATGGAGCCTCAGAATGATGCGAGGAAGGTGGAGTAGGCTCAGCTACCATTCTAAAGTTCTCATTGAAGTCCACATGTACATGAGGTTGTTTTGAAGCCAGTAAGTTTATGTCTCCTAGGTTTTGTTCGACAGTAAAGTCGTTACACTTGTTTAGAATTTGATTTAGTTGGATGCCTCCAACATGAGCAAGATTCGGAGCGGATGAAGATCTCTTGTGAGACTTAAATGGAATTGAGAGCTGGCCAGGCTTGTCAAGAGGTATCACTGAAGATACTATGACACTGAAAGATTGGTCAGTACAAATACCTGTGATATCACACGGATAAGGCTAAAATCTCAGTCGAAATCTCGGGCCGTTAAGTTCTTAAAACCCAAGAACAGCCAGTTCATCAAATTCGATAGAGAAAGAAGATAGAGAGAATGAAAATGGGAAAGGAAAATGCTGAAACAAGAGAAGGTGCACTAACTTTGCGAGTTCATTCTCTGATTCTAAACCTCCATCTCTAGTATTTATCCTTAGAGTAGGCACAGAAATACGTTTAATGAGTATTGCATCACTTGGCGAAGTTGGTCGTCGAAATTCAAGTTCGGATATCGTAGCATTGTCCACTTGATGCTTCGTTACATGTTCCTCTTGCGTACTCGAATCTTCTCGAATCTTCTGAAAGGCTGAAGACTGGTTGGCATTAATTTCGGTCGTGTTAAGAGAGCTTGTAGTCGAAGGATTTGCTATTGACAATAAATCACTACCGTGTGGGTCGAAAGTTGAAAGATCTGAAGAGTCTGGTGCTTTTCTCGACTCGGGGGTAACCCCATCCATCAGGGTATAGGTCTGGAAGAGATTGCTGCTGCTGCTGACTGTTGACATGGAAGAATATCTTGAATGGGTCGTCGATTGCAAGGATGACGTGAATGAGGATAAGCTACTTCGGCTATCGGATAATCTATGCTGAGTTGGTGATCCAGGTGGTAGAGAGTCCTTTCTAACTGCTCCTTCGTCTTGGGGATGTTGGAATGGTGAATGGGTCATCGCTATGGTGTTAATAGGCAAAGAATAACCTCCTGCATCCCATGGAGTTCTACTCAGGCGGTGCTTAGTCGCTTCTTCGGTGGGTTTTTGTTGTTCAGCAGCAAGCGTCCCGGCGCCATTCGAGTTCAAGAGCAAAGTTAAGTCCATCTTGTCTCGATAGGTGTGATAGTTTCCCACTACGATGTTATCCAAGGCGTATGATTCCTGTTCATAGGCACAATTGACACCTCGTAGCTGGGTGAAGGTCCTGATAATGAGTCGACGTATTTAGTAGTGCTGGGAGAAGACGTCGAGGGTGTCCAACCGCTGAGATGATTGATAATGTTGAAAGAGAACAGTCCCTGGTATTTGGTATACCGAGTAATAGTTCACTATTGAAGACCAGCTCCTTCGACCAATTCGTTCAAGTATCCTAGACAGAATTTGTTGAATTGAACAGATCAACAAGCGTCTTGCAGGAGTAGATTTCGACTGATCATTTGTGTTCAAGTAGAGGTTGATATCGAAATACGATACTAACTTGGACTTATTGGAAACGTTCGAAACACTTTGCTAAAGCTTAGCGTATTGTCCCTAACGTCTAATCAGGTGGCTTATCGAGCACCTGAGCGGAGCAGGCTAGGGCGGGAATACAAATGGGATCGATTCCGAGACGCTGAAATATGCTCGTGCTAGTTGCGGCCTGGCAGCATTTCTAGATCTAATGGGGATGTATAGCTATTGGACGGGTAACTTCCCACAACCACGGCAGAGTAAGGAGTAGTTTGTCACGAGCCAAAGTAAATGCTATATAATCCAATAATTCATGTGAAAAAATGATGGGCAAAGGACTGTCAAAAGATAGGACGAATCCAAAGGCCAACCACTCGAACGGATTACTGTGAGGGACCAAGCCTGGTGCGGTGGGCAGCCAAAATCGATCACGTTTGGGTGACGGGTAGTGGAATTAGGACAACATAAGAAGAAGGAAACGGGCGGCGAGCGACATGAACAACACAGGGAGCAACAGAAAATCAAGTTGCGAACAGAGCATCAGTCAAGCGTGTTACTGAGTGTCGGTAATGGTTTGCATAGTGCATTGATTTGTAGAAACGGGGACTCGGCCTCAGTGTTTGAGGTTAACGTTCCCCACACTTCTCTTGGTGGTTACCCATGCTGGCCGACTAGGCTCAATCATGTTTATACCTTGTTGATACACAATATGGAACGACTCAAATCTGGATCGGGATATCCATAAACAAAACGGGTATTATGTTTGCTTGGCTCGTTTTTGTGGGTGTACAGTACAGAACCGTGTTCCGGCACAATCCCAACGTCGATCAATTTCTGGAGTATACGATCTACTCCAGGTACATAAATATAGCTGTACTGCCCTAGTATCCACAGCTCATGCGCTTTTGTAAACTTACAAAAGATAATGCTAGACTGAGGCACGAATTTCTAGTGAAACAAGAAACATGGACAGTGTGGTTATGACTTCAGAACTACCTCGGCGAGATCAGAGGAAACTTCCATCCAGGTTTGAAATGGTATTCAAGTACAATCCGAATGGGCGAACAAGGCAAACCAGGATACTTGTGGCATGCGCGATATCTGGTGTCTGACTGTGGAGACACGGATGTGTGCAGGTCGGTAGTGAAGAGGTAGCGAAGGATATTTCAAGGTGGAGGTTTCAACGATAAGAGACCAATGCCACCGCGGGAACGCCTGCGACCACGCGAGAGTCGTCCAGCTGGAACGGCATGTAGCCATGCGTGTACTGTTTTGATCGGAGCATGAGGTTGTCAAATATCATCGTGATGCTGTAGTGGAACTGGCTCCGCAACAGAGGAGTACCGTGACGATGCTTCACTTTCATTTCGCCAACCCTTTGTGTCTGCGCTGACAACACACGTCGTGCCTCTCTCTGCATCTCATACTTACCTCCTCTCCTCTACATCGCGGACGCATCGGAAGATCTGGCGCGAAATCTCGTCCGCGATGAACCCAGTGCGATCCAAGATGCCCGAACTAGCGTTGATTTCCCGGGCGATTAGGCGGTGGAAGAGAGAAGAAAGGGCGCGGTGTATGTACCATTATGCTATAGCTCTATCGGTGCCAGGAAGAGCCGTGCGTTTTACGATTGGCCTGTATTCTGAAGTCTCCGTGTTTCATCGACTGCCGCGTTGGAGGGCCCGTCCGTCTAGTATGCATCGTCCGGTTCTGACCATATACTGGTATCAGACCCCATCCCTTCTAGACGAGTAACAAAGCAGGTTTCACCAGATCTATTCGAGCAGTTGTGTCTTGTCTTCTCTCACATGTTGGTAAAGGCGCAGCTTTATGCTTTATACCATCATCCCTGTTGCCTGCATCTGCACCTGCCTATGAAAACTTGTGCGCACAAAGGAGGAACTTACACTGGTCATAGCGCGCAGTGAGCGACTCGCGACAGTAACTACGGTGCGTTTAAAAAGCACTCTTGTGGACTGCAAGGCCGCTTTTTCACTGGGGAGAGAGAACATCAACAATGCCTTTTCGTCTGAAGTCACTGCTTGACTTGGCGGCAGATAGCCCTAGCACTATTTAGGCTGTATTGACACGTGATTGAGACGGCAAGAAGTTCGTGGTACTATAGCTTATAGGCACAGACAGAAAAAAGGCAGTATGTTGGGTGTGGAGAAGGATAAAGGTGTATACCAGCAATTGATTTTCCTGGGAAGTGGTATTCGAACCAACATGGGTCACCAGGGAGCGTCAAAACTCGGGATTGTTCTGGTTTGTACTGGGCCAGGCCCCTTGACAAATTATATTACGTCGGGTAGTAAACTGTCATTCAAGTTGAGTTCGACTGAACTCTGAAAATCATCCCATTTTCCATCCACTAGACCCCTAGATGATGGGATGCATGGCTGTGGTATGCATCCATCTAAAAAGCAGTAATATAACTACTAGATTACCTAGCAATAACAACCTTGTACAGTCATTAGGAAATCTTCTGCATTAAAAGCATGTGAATATTCAAGAATGTTGCTAGAAAGGGTCACAATTGTGTTTCTCACATTTTTACAGCACATGGCAAGACTGAAAGATACTGGCATTATCGTATTGACAGTTTAATAATGCAATCTTTTGATGGCACAAACAGAATGAGTTCTGGCTTTCACTCTTAAAAAGTACTTCTATGATACGTGGAACTTCATTGTGTGGGATGTTATTGTAATTATTATCCAAACACGGGACTGAAAACTCCAACAATGATGTTAAAAAGGTATGGCTTGCAGTTGTCTGATTAATAAAATATTTTGATTTCCTCTTTGACCTTACTTCTCATACCTACAGGGTGGGGGTAATAACTTCCTCTTTTTCAAACCCCCCCTCACGTACTAGGGCTTTTGTTCAGTATAATAGGCCATTCGAACCAATTCAGTATGTTAATAGGGAAGTGGTTTGAATGTTAGCAAAATCTATTGCCCGCCCGCGCAGACCCATGAATAATATATTGTAACTTAATCGCAACCGCTTACTCGTCTTAAAGAAATTATTTGTAGTTATTTTCTAGAATGATATTCTAAAATTCAAGCACTGTAAGCTGGTCTGCTCCTAAAGTGACAGTGGAATTTCTGTCGTCTATACAGGTGGCATCAATTGGAACTATTCCACCAAAGTTATCTTGACTGATTTGAGTCTCTCATATCTGATATATGAAATATCGTTAGACCCGTCATTTTCTACCTAAGTAAGGAAAACAACCACAAAATTTTGCCAACAAGGTCAAATAGCATAGTGTTGATTTTAACTACGCTAAACTCAAAAATTACATTTAACAACCGACTTCACCTCTATTACTGTGCTGCACGCTCTACGCTATACACGGCTCATCTTCCTAGTAATTCTCCCCGCTCGAGGAGGAGATGATTAGGACTATATGCAAATCTTCAAGACTTTTGCTCAATCATAATTGCCCGAAAACAAGACTCTAGCATAGGCAAGTGCGACTAACCCAATCATGATGTCTGTAGATGAGATTGAGGGTGTCCATCATTGTACTCTGGTGTTATCAGTCATTTGGAGAACAGACAATTTAATGTTTGGGGGAGAAACTTCAATGAACAGCCTAGAAATCCGTAGAATTGAATATACGAAGACATTGCAATGTTGTACTGTTACAGTACAAACCAAAGCTCTTACCTTGTACAATCTATAAACATATCAAACATCATCTAAAAGAACGAGATAGGTATGTGAGGCATTCTATTTTGCGTACCGAAGAGTCGTGTTGTAATGTGCGAAGCGGAAATTCATATAATTGATAGAATAATAAGATGGCAATGGCAATCACTCAATAACAATATTAGTTGCGTACCTAAGAGACTGCTCGGGTGCAACTACAAAGAATACATCTTATGTAGCAAAGCAAGTGCAAGAAAAGACATACAGAGCTGATAATACTTAAATTATTATAAATTTAGTACTACTCCCAAACTGGAGTTTGTCCCCTGAATTTTTATTAATATGCAGAATAGGTTCATATAAAGCACTTATAGTTGTCACAAACTACATTACATAAACAATACAAGTAAGAGGGCCTGCTTGCATCAAATGTTGGTGGTTTTGTGAGATCATTCTGTAACGCCTCGCATTCATCAAGTTTAAACTTAGGCGCCAATAGTACGAAACAAACAAACGAACTGATAAAGTGGTGGTATTTTAAAGGCAGCTAGTAGTGTTATCTGTGGCCAAGAGGTCTAATGATGCTCCGACGGCGTGACGGCGTGTATATAGTGTATCTTTGGTTATCTCATAGTCCAACTATGAGTGAGCCAAGAGTACCGGAACGATCTATGAGAGTTTTTAATTGCGATTGCAGCCGCCAAACCACAGCTCCATACGGCTTTTGAACTGTGATTGTGGTTGGTTTGAAGTATGAGGGACGTAGTGACAAAGACCACTGATTGCTGACGATGACTGACCACACCGGAATGGCTCGGTAATGCAACCAACCTCACACCAATAATGGTCTACCAGTGTCTTTTAAGTGGCTTGGTCAAACCAACCTTGATATAATGTTTCTCGTCGAAGGAAGGCTTTACAAAATCAGTTTTGACTCTCCGACTTTGATCCCTTCATGAGATGTACCCAGCAACCCGGACTTTGTTAATGAGCGCTAGCCGTGTCATCCGATCCGAACTAGTCATCCCCCGCGCTCAGCTTAAAAGTCAAAATTATTGACGGGCCGGTCTCTACCTAAAATGAACTACGCCCACAACCTCACACCACAACTCCCTTTTCCGGGTCTGAAACTTTCTCTTCCTGCATCTTCAACTGCAATCCGCAAACAACGCGCCTGAAGGCAAAACCAACCAAACTTACCACAAAAACCGAGAAGAGGAGACAACATGCCTTCCCAACTCATGAATCAACGATTTTCATAGCCTCTATTGAGGTTGGATACGACTTCGTTTCCACGACGAGTCGGCCAGTCGCAATCGAGCAGGCATTGCGAAGCAATCATCATCACATATACCACTTTTGGAAAACACAATAACAATGGGGGAGCCAGCCATAACTACGGTGTCGAGGAGATCAACCAGGCTTTTCGAGGAGGAGCAAGGAGCTACGATGGGAAGCTCGGGATCGCGACGGTACTCTAGCTGCGACGACAAGTGCAAAGACAAGCTGCAGAGGGACTCAAGAGGTTCTTCGGCCAGCGCTGAAGCACGGAGCATTCCTATGGTAGACCTTGGAATGGACATGAATGGATTATTTCCGAAGACTGTGGACGAGATGGGGCAGCAAGGTAATTAGTCAAGACAACTATCTACCAAACTTACAAGGACAGAAGCTAATCTATAGCTCTCCATAGTTGAGAAAAGTCTTCAGGCAGTAAAGAAGGTACCGAAAGAAAAGGTGGGCGGAAGGCCACTTAATTTCGGCACTGTCCTCACTGGTGCAGTATTCCGCAGCAGCTTCCCTATGTCGGAAGACTTTCAGTTCCTTCAGACACTCGGTTTGAAGACTATAGTGTAAGAAGGATTCCTTGGCTAGCTACTGGTCAGATGTTGATTTTGGCACAGGTCTCTCGTCAACAAGGAATTTTCACCGGATTTTCAAAGCTTCATGAAAACGAACGGAATTCGACATTGCGTTGTTGAAATGCAAGGTACCAAAAAGGTTGATATTCCGAACGCTACTATGCAATCTATCATGGAAGTAGTCTTGAACCAAGAAAACCATCCTCTTCTTATACACTGCAATCATGGCAAGGTAATACAGCAATCCATAAATCCTTCGTTGTGGGTAAATCTGACTCCTGCAGCATCGAACTGGGTGTGCTGTTGCTGTTTTACGCCTTGTGGCTGGTTGGAATGTCGACCACATCGTTGAGGAGTACAGAGGTCATGCCGAGCCGAAGGTTCGGGACTGTGATCTTAAGTATATCAAAGAATACGAATTGACCAATCTGAGTGGCCTATTCGCCCCGGAGCCCTTACGACACCCTGGCGCTATACTCACAAGTATGAGGATGAAGACGTATCTTATTGGCGCAGCTGTGAGTCTTTAATCTTGGAGACTATAACACAGGCCTTTTTGAATGCCATAGATGCAGCTGCTAACCTTTTCATGTAGGCTGCTTTATTCATTTGGATCATGTCCTTACTAGCCTACCAGCATCGGACGTGATTGCAGTTTCTTTCTACAGAGAAATAGGAAAGTCCGGGTCACATTTGCAGAGGCGTTATTAAGTTGCAATGCAGCATGTACCTAGGGGCGCTTGTTTTCTTAAAAAAGTCGTCGGTCAGCAGTGCGCAAAGGCCAGATGCAGAGCGTTATTTTACGGATCAGTGTATTATCTATTGCATTCGGGGTACAGGACGGTGCGGTCAACAAGAAAAGAAAAGAAAGAGAACAGAACAGAAGATTTCATTTGTAGATTAGATATGGAAGTCAAGTGACTCTTCCGACCTTGATATTCCTTGTGTAAGAATATCACCCTGTATTATATACATGTAGGATAGGTTGTGATTGACTGAATCTCATTGCCTCAGTGTGCTCAAATGAAATGACTGGAATACCTGTGAAATAAATATTATGCTGAGCATGCAATACAAGCCTAAGCGTCTGACAAAGGAAAGAAACGGCGTATATATCAGTAAATCATGAGATTAGAGGATAGAGGGTCTATTTCCTCAATCTACCATAGACATTTTGTCCATCAGCTCACTCTGGGGGATAACGAACACAACGGAGATATAAATAAAACTTAGTTTAACAAGAAAGTACATTATGATATGGTTTCTCCATACCTCCTAATTTCACACGATTTTCGACGTAAACATACAGCATTTTACATGCAACTCGAGGTTTTCACACTTCCTAGCACGCTATTCCTTGATAGATCATCACACTGTTGTTTCCTCCTTTCTCTTTCCAAAAGCGTAAGTCGAACCACAACCCAAAACATTCGCGCCAGCCAAAAACATTGCACCAGCTCTCGTTATGCCCCTTGCACCAAATTTATTCCCTAACCTTGATCCAAAACTTGCACCAGCGACCTTTCTCCTCCTAGCCAATAGTAAATATAGACCAGACCATGCAGCTGTTAAGCCTGCAGAGTCGACTGTGAAGTCGGAGAGGTTGAGATAGGTGCTGAAAAGTAGAACTGGTGGGAACACCATTGGCAGCTTTTGGAACGGCCGGGCATGTAGAGCTGATATGAGAGTTGCTAAAAGCATTGGGGGCAAAGGTGATTCTATGTAGTGTTAGCAGAATAGAGATGATACAAAGAGTTGAAAACATGCTGCCCCAGGATTCCAAATAATAGAAGGCTGTTCTTTTAACATCTTGGGTTGTTTTATCTTGAGACATAGTTGGCATTCAATTGAACCCAAATGGGTTATAAATATTCCTAGGTATAACTTTCTTGAAGCTGAGAATTGTTGTTGTTTTAGACCAGGGTCAATCAACATCGTCATTCACATTTATTCAAGCACGTGACGTAGACAGGTTATCTTATCCTGGCTAGTTATTAATGGCCCGGAGCAACAATATCTCCTGAATCGTGGCCATTACCATCCAAGCCTCATTGCAACCCGCTCTGAATATCACAGGAAGTTTCTGCAGCGCTTACTCTTCCAGTGGACTTGATCAAGTCGCTTGGTCTGTATCGTCGAAATGCCAGCAGCGAACGCCTCTGGCGCAGACCGTGGCACTGGAGCAGCAAAATCGCGAGACCACAATCAAGGAAACCAGGACCGGAAGTACACAGTAGAGCAGAAGGCTGCAGTAATACGAGTACGGAGATGCTCACCTACAGCATTCTACGATATTTTAGGCCTGGAGGAAGTTAAGACAACGTGTACGGATTCGGAGATTAAAAAAGCCTATAGGAAGTTGAGTTTATTAACCCATCCGGACAAAAATGGTCATGAACATGCAGACGAAGCTTTCAAAATGGTTAGCAGAGCGTTTGGGGTTTTGAGTGATGCGGATAAAAGAAAGCAGTTTGATAGGTATGGAGGGGACCCAGATAGCAGATTTGGAGGAGGTGCGCCGCAACAGAGCCCGTTTTCGAGAGGAACGCCGAGTAATAGGGGTGGAGGCGGTGGAGGGTCGATGTGGGAAGAAGAAATTAGTCCAGAGGAAATGTTCAATAGGTTCTTTGGAGGTGGTGGCTTAGGCGGATTTGGTGGATTCGGTGGTGAGTTTTAAAATGACAATTACCGAATCTGCGGCTAACTCGGTCCTCAGGAGGTGTATTCGATACCGGACCACAGTTTGTGTTTAATATGGGAGGTGGACCTGGAGTAAGAGTACATCAATTTGGTGGTGCAAGGCCACGGCGGCGGCCACGGGATCCCAATACACCAGAACAGCCGGCAAGCTTGATGTCGACGTTCCTTGGGTTGTTACCGCTTTTGATCCTTTTCGTTATACCTCTTCTACAGTCGATGTTCTCTGGTGCATCTGAAGCCTCTGGTCCTTCAATGCGTTTCGATGGCCCAGTTGCGCCGCATACTATGCATCGTCTTACAACAAGACTTAAAGTGGACTACTACCTTAATCCCGCGGACGTGGAGCAGTATACGCCCCATAAATTCAAGCAGCTTGACAACAAAGCCGAAGTCAGCTACGTTCAGCAGTTGAAGATAGGATGTGAGCAAGAGTTAACAACGAGGCAACGGCTGGTAGATGAAGCTCAGGGCTGGTTTATACAGGACGCTGATAAGATGCATCGGGCCAGGACGATGAAGCTTAAGAACTGTGAGCAGCTGGATGGGATGGGAGTGGGACGCGGATATTGAAACCGTTGGGAGGTCATTGCCAGGGCTTTCTTTTCGTCTACGAAGCATGGCGTTTAGGACATTGTAGGTATAGTCACTTGGGTGCATAATGTCCCCTTAGCTATTGATAGACAAGTGGTAATGACTTCAACCCAGATTTAAGGCAAATGTATAAATTATGTTTCTACGTGCAGTTTTTTGATAATAAAAGCCTAGGTATGAGGTTGCAGACTTGAATCTCGTTGATTGATCACTCCTCAGAAGACTCCCTAACTGCATGGGTTATGTGCTCTATAGAATACTGTACGTACTTTTGACATATCGCCTACAGAACACCATATCCAGGCATGATCTTGGCTTAACTCTGGATTAATGTCCAAATGTAACTGTCACATGACTTGATATTAATTCATGAACCCCCTTTGTAGATAGATAGGTAGATACCATGGCATTTCACTTCATATATCTCTCCTATTGACTTCTAAGATTCAAATACTTTAGCAATGTTAACATAGTAATTTAATTTCTTCACGTCGTACACACCTTTCTCTCCAAAGAAAAAGAATCTTCTAGAGCTCAAATTCCCTTGTGCAAGTAGTGTACATACTCTAACGCCGAATCGATTAGCAACCCTGTGGCAATCCACGCCACAGCCTAGCCCCACATCAACGACATCTCGCGAGGCTACCAATTTCTAGAGTAGGTGTTTCGCGGGTTTTGTGAATAACTCTACAAACTCTTGATACGTGATTACATTGTTGCAATCATGGACAATGACCAGCAGCCACCGCCTCCTCCGGAGGCTCCAGACAAGGAGAAGATGGAACAGGTATGTTCCCATTTGCTCAAGATCAGTCTCTCGTAAGCTAAACTTGTGGCCCTATAGATCCGAAAACGTCGCATGGAGAAGCTGTCAGGTCCAGCAAAGCCAAAAGTCGAGGATGGAGGCATGCAGCAGAGCTCAGAAACCACTACACCCACACTGGCTGCTACCCATTCTCCTGCAGAGCCTCCGAAGACGAAAATCAACATTAAACCTGCTCCCACAACAGCCTCATCGTCCGAGAACCCCTTTACCACACTGACTGCGCATTCTGATACTCCTTCATCCGTAAGACCTATATATGCAGCATCGTCCTTGAAGTGTTCAAGAGCTGAATCAGAGGAACAGAGTACTAGGAAGCCCCCACTTCGGGATACATCAGCGGATGAGAATCTTGGTGGTATGTAATGCCTAGGACGGGATGGCCACAAGCTATGTGGCCCAACTTTCAAGTACAGGTTTCTGACTCCTCTACAGGTTGGGAACATCGAACTTTGAGCCAGATCTTTCGCATTACCCTTGACCAGGATCAACGAGTAGACAACTCAAATCATCGGCTCATCTATTTACCAAACCTGAGACAGGATTTAGAAGAGGAGAAAGCTCCCATTACACTATCGAAAGACAAGCTTGACTCTGCAATTGTTGAAGCTGTGTCCGCAATTCCCCACAACAGATCCGTGCTAGATTATCTCCTGCCATGCTTCAAGCGAATTTTGAAGCAAACCAAGGGTCTAAGAGGCTAGTAAGTTGACTTGGCGATGCATTTCTGTTATTAGTATGAAGCAAACTAACTTTTTGATTACTAGCGCAAACGAAAAAGAGAGTATATTGAAAGAGGCCAGACGCTTGTGTGTGAGTTACTGCATATTTGGCTCCGAAGTTCCAGAGTTGTTTGGTCGAGACCCAAACCCGAAAACAGATCTGTTGACTCCCTATCTCCTTCTGGAACCTTCCGATGAGAAAGCGATTTGCTTTGATTTGCTCGCCGATATCGTTTCCCGTTTCGAGGAAGATGATACTGCTAAAACAATGCTCATGAAGGCGATAGCTGGTCTAAGCTATAGACTGGCTCAAATGAACATGAGCGATCCTTACAAGCCCTATGTGGATATAATGAAGACTCTGACAATGTTCAACCCAATTGTTGTTGCCATATCAGAGCACAGCCTTTTCAATTTGAAAGGACTCGACGCAAATGTTATTGAGAAAGCCACGCTTCTTGGGCCGCTTTTCAGAATATCTCCTCTACAACCTGAGGTAACCAAAGAATATTTTGCATCACCCAAAACTATGGACAAGCGGCAAATAACTTCATCGCAAGATGCCTTGCGATTAACTCTGCAGACCCACCAGCGTGATTTGCTGGAAATAACCAACCGATTTATCAAGGCCGATGCTTCTTCTCGTAATAGAACATTAGACTGGTTTGCTAATATTGTGAATACAAATCACAAGCGGCGAGCTATTCAGGTTGACCCAAAGCTCGTTGCCTCTGATGGATTCATGGTGAATATTACAGTGGTTCTGGACGGTCTATGTGAGCCTTTCATGGATTCCACCTTCTCTAAGGTTTCTAGGATTGAGGTCGAATATTTGAGGCGTAGCCCACGAGTCGATATCAAAGATGAGACTAAATTAAATGCCGATCAGAATACGTCCGATGAATTCTACGCGAACAAAGTCGACGGAACTTCCAACTTCATTTCAGAAGTCTTCTTCTTAAACCTAGCCGCACACCATTATGGAACTGAGGGGGCAAATGCAAGACTCAAAACCCTTGATAAGGACATTAAGCACATCTCCAGCCGCATTGCCGAGATGGAAGCCGAGCGTATCAAATTCGTCAATCAGCCTCAGCATATGGCGAGGTTTGAGGCTCACCTAAAACCATATATCGAGCTTCTGAATAAGTCTATGTCGCTGAGATATGCAATTGAAGGTGTCCTCTGTGATAAACTGATGCAAACAAAGTCTCTTTTATTTATGAGATACGTTACTGTCTGGCTCCTTCGAGTTGCAAGTCAATCGAATTATGCCCCGGATAAGCCAGTCAAGCTACCATTACCAGATGATCAGCCAGCTGCTTTTATGAATCTGCCTGAATATGTTCTTGAAGACATATTGTCGAACTTTACATTCATTTCTAAGTGGATCCCTGACATCATGCTGTCTGCAGTTAGTGACGAGCTAATCGCCTTGTGCATTACCTTCCTCACTAACTCCAATTATGTTAAGAATCCTTATCTCAAAGCGAAGTTGGTCACTCTGTTATTCCACGGTAGTTGGCCAGTATATCACCGCAAGAAAGGAATTCTTGGAGATGCCCTTTCTGGGTCTAAATTTGCCAATGACCATCTTCTTCACGCTTTAATGAAATTCTATATTGAAGTTGAATCAACTGGAACGCACACCCAATTTTACGACAAATTTAACATCAGATATGAAATATTTCAGGTGATCAAGGTAATATGGGACAACGATATCTACAAGCAACGACTTCAACAAGAAAGCAGGTAAGGGTCCCTTTTCAAGATCAACGAGTCTTGACTAACAATACGAAGCATAAATGTAGATTTTTTCTTAAGATTTGTAAATCTGCTCTTGAATGATGCGACGTATGTCCTAGATGAAGCCCTTTCTAAGTTCCCAAAGATCCACGAGCTCGAAAAAGAACTGGCACCTGATGCACCGCCATTGACAGCAGAGCAGCGAACCGCGAAAGAAGAAGAGCTTGCAACGGCAGAGGGACAGGCACAGTCATATATGCAGCTTACCAATGAGACAATGGCTATGATGGTGTTGTTTACAAAGAATCTCAGTGCATCTTTTACTATGCCTCAAATAGTCGAACGAGTTGCTGCTATGCTGAACTATACCTTGGACCAAATTGTTGGTGTTAGGCAGAGAGAGCTAAAAGTTAGCAAGCCGGAGAAATACCATTGGAGTCCAAAGATATTGCTAGGAGAGTTTATTGATATCTACCTAAACCTAAGCACTGAGGAGAGG